>Ga0172376_10000007_pt1 | contig 281833 bp, 266 predicted proteins | sample Lak35m_FD_121114 | JGI IMG/M metagenome (GOLD analysis project Ga0172376, IMG submission 121114) | Freshwater microbial communities from Kabuno Bay, South-Kivu, Congo - kab_092012_35m | ecosystem: Environmental > Aquatic > Freshwater > Lake | place: Democratic Republic of the Congo...
AATGGGTAAAGCAAAATTTGAGCGGACGAAGCCGCACTGCAACATTGGCACGATTGGGCACGTTGACCACGGCAAGACGTCGCTGACGGCTGCGATCACGAAGGTTCTGGCGAAGGCTGGCGGCGCGAAGTTCACGGCGTATGACCAGATTGACAAGGCGCCGGAAGAGAAGGCGCGCGGCATCACGATTTCGACGGCACACGTTGAATACGAGACGGCGAACCGCCACTATGCGCACGTCGACTGCCCGGGCCACGCGGACTACGTGAAGAACATGATCACGGGCGCGGCCCAGATGGACGGCGCGATTCTGGTTGTGTCGGCGGCTGACGGCCCGATGCCGCAGACGCGCGAGCACATTCTTCTGGCGCGCCAGGTTGGCGTTCCGGCGCTGGTTGTATTCATGAACAAGGTGGACATGGTCGACGATCCGGAACTTCTGGATCTGGTCGAAATGGAAGTCCGCGAGCTTCTGTCGAAGTACGAGTTCCCGGGCGACACGATCCCGATCGTGAAGGGTTCGGCGCTGTGCGCGCTGGAGGACCGTGATCCGAAGCTTGGCGAGGAAGCGATCCTTGCGCTGATGAAGGCGGTTGACGAAGCGATCCCGCAGCCGGATCGTCCGAAGGACCAGCCGTTCCTGATGCCGGTTGAAGACGTGTTTTCGATTTCGGGCCGCGGCACGGTTGTGACGGGCCGCATCGAGCGTGGCATCGTGAAGGTCGGCGAGGAAATCGAGATCATCGGCATCAAGCCGACGACGAAGACGGTTGTCACCGGCGTCGAGATGTTCCGCAAGCTTCTGGACCAGGGTGAGGCTGGTGACAACGTTGGCTGCCTGCTGCGCGGTATCGAGCGCGAAGGCATCGAGCGCGGCCAGGTCCTGGCCAAGCCCGGGTCCGTGACGCCGCACACGAACTTCAAGGCCGAGGCCTACATCCTGACGAAGGAAGAGGGCGGTCGCCACACGCCGTTTTTCACGAACTACCGTCCGCAGTTTTACTTCCGCACGACGGACGTGACGGGTGTTGTGACGCTGCCGGCGGGCACGGAGATGGTGATGCCGGGCGACAACGTGACGATGGACGTGGAGCTGATCGTTCCGATCGCGATGGAAGAGAAGCTTCGCTTCGCCATCCGCGAGGGCGGCCGCACCGTCGGTTCGGGCGTGGTCGTCAAGATCACGAAGTAACACGAGAAGGTTTGGAAACAGGAACTGGCCCATGCAAAGCCAAAATATACGCATCAGGCTGAAGGCTTATGATCATCGCGTGCTCGATGTTTCGACGCGCGAGATCGTGAACACGGCCAAGCGCACGGGCGCACGCGTCCGCGGCCCGATTCCGCTTCCCAACCGGATCGAGAAGTTCACCGTCAACCGCTCGCCGCACGTGGACAAGAAGAGCCGCGAGCAGTTCGAGATCCGTACCCACAAGCGGCTCCTCGACATCATCGACCCGACGCCTCAGACGGTCGATGCGCTCATGAAGCTCGACCTTGCGGCGGGCGTGAGTGTCGAGATCAAGTTGCAGTAACGAACGAGAGAAGACACGTGCGATGCGCACAGGTGTGATCACACAGAAAGTTGGAATGATGCGGCTGTTCACCGAGGACGGCCGTCACATTCCCGTCACGGTTCTCAAGCTCGACGGCTGCCAGGTCGTCGCGCAGCGGACCATCGAGAAGGATGGCTACACGGCAGTCCAGCTCGGCGCCGGCCTTGCAAAGGTCAAGCGCCAGACGAAGGCTGATCGCGGTCATTTCGCCAAGGCCCAGGTCGAGCCGAAGCGCAAGCTGGCCGAGTTCCGCGTAAGTCCGGACAATATGGTGGATGTCGGTGACTTCATCACCGCCAACCATTTTGTCCCCGGGCAGATGGTGGACGTGTCGGGCATCACGATCGGCAAGGGTTTTGCCGGCGTGATGAAGCGCCACAATTTTAGTGGCCTCGAGGCCTCGCACGGCGTGTCGATCTCGCACCGTTCTCATGGCTCGACCGGTAACCGACAGGATCCCGGCCGCACCTTCAAGAACAAGAAGATGGCAGGCCACATGGGTCAGGTCCTCGTCACGACGCAGAACGTCGAAGTGGCGAAGGTCGACATCGAGCGTGGGCTGATCATGCTCAAGGGCGGCGTCCCCGGGGCAAAGGGCAGCTGGGTCATGGTGCGCGACGCCGTGAAGCGTCCGCTGCACAAGGATGCCCCGAAGCCTGCGGCCGTGAAGAAGCCTGAAGCAGCATCGGCGGCGTGAGGAGCGATCAGGTCATGAAACTCAAGGTCACAACGCTTGATGCCGGCGACGCCGGCGAGGTCAGCCTCAGCCAGGAAGTGTTCGGCGTTACGCCGCGCGCTGACATCCTCGCGCGGGTCGTGCAGTGGCAGGAAAACCGCCGTCACAAGGGTCAGCACAGGACGCTGACACGCAGCGAAATCGATCGCACCACGAAGAAGATGTACAAGCAGAAGGGAACCGGACAGGCCCGTCACGGCGCACAGTCCGTTGCCCAGTTCCGCGGTGGCGCCAAGGCGATGGGCCCCGTCCTGCGCTCGCGCGAGACCGACCTGCCCAAGAAGGTCCGGGCCCTCGGCCTCCGGATGGTCCTGTCGGCGAAGCGGGAGAAGGGCGACCTCATCGTTCTCGACACCGCCATTTCGGCAGATGCCAAGACGAAGAAGATGGTCTCCGCGTTCGGCAAGCTTGGCCTCAAGTCGGCGGTTATCGTCGACGGTCCGGCGTTCGACACCGGTTTCGAGCGCGCTGCGCGCAACATCCCGCAGATCGACTTGCTGCCCGTTCAGGGCATCAACGTTCTCGACGTGTTGCGCCGCCAGAAGCTTGTTCTCACGAAGGCCGCGCTGGCCGCACTCGAGGAGCGCCTGAAATGAGCCAGGTATCCAACTACGCGACCATCATCTCGCCGGTCATTACGGAAAAGTCGACCAAGCTCTCCGAGAGCAACCAGGTCGTCTTCCGCGTGCCAGGCACCGCGACCAAGCCCCAGATCAAGAAGGCCGTCGAGGAACTTTTCAAGGTCAAGGTGAAGTCCGTCAACACGCTCGTCACCAAGGGCAAGAAGAAGCTGTTCCGTGGCCGTCCCGGCGCGCGCAGCGATGTCAAGAAGGCCATCGTCACGCTGCAGCCCGGCAGCACCATCGACGTCACGACGGGGCTCTGAGGTAAGATATCATGGCATTGAAGACGTTCAGGCCCACGACGCCATCGACCCGCCAGCTGGTGCTGGTCGATCGCAGCCACCTTCACAAGGGTCGCCCCGTGAAGGCGCTGACCGAGGCGCAGCACTCGACCGGCGGTCGCAACAGCGACGGCCGCGTGACCTCGCGCTGGCGCGGCGGCGGGCACAAGAAGCTCTACCGCGTGATCGACTTCAAGCGTCGCAAGTTCGACGTCGAGGGCACCGTTGAGCGCCTCGAGTACGATCCCAACCGCTCGGCATTCATTGCCTTGGTGAAGTACACCGATGGTGAGCTGAACTACATCCTGGCGCCGCAGCGTCTTGCTGCCGGCGACAAGGTCGTCTCAAGCGCCAAGGCCGACGTGAAGCCGGGCAACGCGATGCCGCTGGCCGCCATGCCTGTCGGCACGATCGTTCACAACATCGAGTTCAAGGCTGGTGGTGGCGGCAAAATCGCCCGTTCGGCAGGCACCTACGCGCAGTTCGTCGGCCGCGACCAGGGCTACGCCATCCTGCGTCTGAATTCAGGCGAGACCCGCAAGGTCCGCCTCGAGTGTATGGCAACCGTGGGTGCTGTCTCCAACCCCGACCACATGAACGTCGTGATCGGCAAGGCCGGTCGCAACGTGTGGAAGGGCTGGCGCCCGTCCGTCCGTGGTACCGCCATGAACCCGATCGACCACCCGCACGGCGGTGGTGAAGGTCGCACCAAGGGCGGTCGCCATCCGGTGACGCCGTGGGGCAAGGGAACAAAGGGCAACAAGACGCGCACCAACAAGCGCACGTCGAAACTCATCGTGACCAGCCGTCACGTGAAGAAGGTTTAAGGCGCATGGCACGTTCAGTCTGGAAGGGACCGTTCGTTGACGGCTATCTGCTCAAGAAGGCGGAAGCTGTCCAGAAATCAGGCCGCCGCGAGGTGGTGAAGATCTGGAGCCGCCGCTCCACGATCCTTCCCCAGTTCGTGGGCATCACCTTTGGTGTCTACAACGGCCAGAAGCACATTCCCGTGCTCGTCACCGAGGAAATGGTGGGACACAAGTTCGGCGAGTTCTCGCCGACGCGCACCTTCCACGGCCACACCGCGGCTGACAAGAAAGTGAAGAAATCCTGATGAGCAAGCCGAAGAGAGAACGTTCGCTCGCGGACAACGAGACAAGGGCAGTGGGCCGCATGGTCCGCAGCTCCCAGTACAAGCTCAACCTTGTGGTCGAGAGCATCCGCGGCAAGTCTGTCAACCGGGCCATGGCTGACCTCGAGTTCAGCCCCAAGCGCATCGCCAACGAGGTCAAGAAAGTCCTCTGGTCGGCGATCCAGAACGCCGAGAACAATCACAATCTCGACGTCGACGACCTTGTCGTCGCGCAGGCCTGGACGGGCAAGAACATGGTCCTGAAGCGTTTCCATGCCCGCGCCCGCGGCCGCGGAGCACGCATCACGAAGCCCTTCAGCGAACTGACCATCGTGGTGCGCGAGCAGCCGAAGGAAGACAAGAAGGCAAAAGGCAAAGGCAAGCGCGGCAGCAAGCCGGCGGCGAAGAAGGAAGCAGCCTAATGGGTCAGAAAGTAAATCCCGTCGGCCTCAGGCTGGGCATCAACCGCACGTGGGACTCCCGCTGGTTTGCGGATCGCCGTGAATATGGCCACCTTCTTCACGAGGACCTGAAGATCCGCGAGTACCTGCTCGACAAGCTCAAGCAGGCTGGTGTTGCGCGCATCATCATCGAGCGTCCGCACAAGAAGTGCCGCGTGACGATCCACTCGGCCCGCCCGGGTGTCGTCATCGGCAAGAAGGGCGCCGACATCGAAAAGCTGAAGGCCGACGTCGGCAAGTTCACCAAGAGCGAAGTTCACCTTAACATCGTCGAGATCCGCAAGCCTGAGGTCGACGCCCACCTGATCGCCGAAAGCATTGCCCAGCAGCTCGAGCGCCGCGTCTCCTTCCGCCGCGCAATGAAGCGTGCGGTGCAGTCGGCCCTCAAGCTCGGCGCACTGGGCATCCGCATCAACTGCGGCGGCCGTCTCGGCGGCGCGGAAATCGCCCGCGTGGAATGGTACCGCGAAGGTCGCGTGCCGCTTCATACGCTGCGCGCGGACGTCGACTTCGCGGTCGCAACGGCCAAGACGGCCTACGGCACCTGCGGCGTCAAGGTCTGGGTCTTCAAGGGCGAAATCCTCGAGCATGACCCGATGGCGCAGGACAAGCGCATGAATGAATCGAACGAGCCCGCTGGCGGCAAGCGTCCTTCGACGCCCACGCCAGCCCCGGCGCCGGCCGAATAGACCGAGGCCAACAGGGAACCGGACTGAAACAAAATGCTGCAACCGAAACGGACAAAGTTCCGCAAGCAATTCAAGGGCCGCATCCACGGCAAGGCGACGTCGGCAACCACGCTCGACTTTGGCGAGTTCGGCCTGAAGGCTCTCGAGCCGGAACGCATCACGGCGCGCCAGATCGAAGCCGCCCGTCGGGCGATCACCCGCGCCATGAAGCGCCAGGGTCGCGTCTGGATCCGCATGTTCCCGGACATCCCGGTCTCCAAGAAGCCAGCCGAAGTCCGCATGGGCTCGGGCAAGGGCGCACCGGAGTACTGGGCCTGCCGCGTGAAGCCCGGCCGGATCCTGTTCGAGCTGGATGGCGTGAAGTCGGACGTGGCGCGCGAAGCGCTGGCGCTGGCGGCGGCGAAGCTGCCGATCCGCACCAAGTTCGTCACCCGCCTCGGCCATACCGATTAGGTGAACCATGAAATCGCAGGCAATTGAATATCGCAACATGAACGTCGACCAGCTCAATGACGAACTGGTCAAGCTTCGCAAGGAGCAGTTCAACATGCGCTTCCAGAAGGCGACCGGACAGCTCGAGAAGACGGCGCGCATCCGCTCCGTGCGCCGGTCGATCGCGCGTATCAACACGATCTTGGGCGAAAAGGCCCGGACCCCGAAAAAGGCCTGAGGGCAGGAACGAACCGATGCCGAAAAGAATTCTCCAGGGCACTGTCGTGAGCGACAAGAACACCAAGACCGTGGTGGTCAAGGTCGAGCGTCGCTTCACCCATCCGATGCTGGGAAAGACCATCCGCCAGTCCAAGCGTTACCACGCCCACGACGAGCAAGGCCGCTTCAAGGCCGGCGACACGGTCCGCATCCAGGAGTGCAGGCCCATGTCCCGCCTGAAGCGGTGGGAAGTGATTTACGACGTGCCGTCGGCCAAGGCTTGAGAGACAAGGGCAGCTTGCCATGATCCAGATGACAACCAATCTTGACGTTGCCGACAATTCGGGTGCGCGGCGCGTCATGTGCATCAAGGTGCTCGGTGGCGCACAGCGCCGCTATGCATCGGTCGGCGACATCATCGTCGTTTCCATCAAGGAAGCCATTCCGCGCGGCAAGGTGAAGAAAGGCGACGTCATGAAGGCCGTCGTCGTCCGCACCGCCAAGGAAGTGCGCCGTCCCGATGGTTCCTGCATCCGTTTCGACCGCAACGCGGCCGTACTCATCAACAACCAGGGCGAGCCTGTCGGCACGCGCATCTTCGGTCCTGTGACGCGCGAACTGCGCGCCCGCAACCACATGAAGATCGTCTCCCTGGCGCCGGAGGTTCTCTAGTCATGGCATCGAAGTTCAAGAAGGGCGACCGGGTCATGGTCATTGCGGGAGAGCAGCGCCCCCGCAAGGGCCAGGATGGCAAGAAGAAGCCGGTGGTCGGGCAGATCCTCAAGGTGCTCCCCGACGAGGACCGCGTGATCATTTCCGGCGTGAACATGGTCAAGCGGCACACCAAGCAGACGGCCCGCACCCAGGGTGGCATCGTCGCCAAGGAAGCGCCCGTGCACGTGTCAAATGTCGCGCATGTCGACCCCAGGTCGGGTGAAGCCACGCGCATCGGGTTCAAGACCCTGCAGGACGGCCGCAAGGTCCGTTACGCGAAGAAGTCCGGGGAAGTGATCGATGTCTGAAGACAACAAGGAAACCAAGCCCAAGAAGGCGCCGAAGGCAGCCGCCGGCGGCGACGAGGCAAAGGCCGCAAAGGCCAAGGGCGAGAAGAAGGGCAAGAAGGGCGACGGCGTCCCCGAGGGCGCCGCGGCGAGCGGCCAGTCGGACGCGACCCGCGCCAAGGCTGTCAGGCTGGCCGAGGGCGAGAAGTACGTCCCGCGCGCCCGCAAGCGCTATGACGATGTCATCCGCAAGGCCCTGATGGACCAGTTCAAGTACGCCAACCACATGCAGATCCCGAAGCTCGACAAGATCGTGATCAACATGGGCGTGGGCGAGACGACGGCCGACACCAAGAAGATCCAGTCTGCCGTGCGCGATCTGACCCTGATCGCCGGCCAGAAGCCCGTGATCACCAAGGCGCGCGTTGCCATCTCGAACTTCAAGGTTCGCGAAAACATGCCGCTTGGCGCGAAGGTCACGCTGCGCAAGGAACGCATGTACGAGTTCCTGGATCGCCTTGTGACTGTGGCGCTCCCCCGCGTGCGCGACTTCCGCGGCATGTCGCCCAAGAGCTTCGATGGTCGCGGAAACTATTCGATGGGCCTCAAGGAGCACATCGTCTTCACCGAGATCGATTACGACAAGATCGACCAGGTGTGGGGCATGGACATCACCATCTGCACAACGGCCAAGACGGACGAGGAAGCCAGGGCACTGCTCGCGGGTTTCCAGGTCCCCTTCGCGAAATGATGAATCGGAAGTAGGAAGACATGGCAAAGAAGAGTTCGACCGAAAAGAACAACCGGCGCATCAGGCTCGTGAAGCGCTACGCCGGCAAGCGCGAGAAGCTCAAGTCGATCGCAAACGACATGTCGCTTGCGCCGGAAGAGCGCTTTGCGGCGCGCCTCAAGCTCGCCGAACTGCCGCGCAATTCGGCACCGACGCGCATTCGCAACCGCTGCGAACTGACGGGGCGCTCGCGCGGCAATTATCGCAAGCTGAAGTTGTGCCGCGTGAAGCTGCGGGAACTGGCCTCGTTTGGCCTGATCCCGGGCATGGTCAAGTCGAGCTGGTAAGGGGACTGAACGAACATGGCAATCAACGATCCCGTTGGTGATATGCTCACCCGCATCCGGAACGCCCAGATGCGTGGCCAGGCAAAGGTCTCGACACCGGCCTCCAAGCTGCGCCGTAACGTCCTCGACGTGCTGGCCTCCGAGGGCTACATCCGCGGTTACGCGGAAGTGACGCTCGCGGCCGCGAAGCCCGAGTTCGAGATCGAGCTCAAGTACTTCGACGGCAAGCCGGTGATCAACGAGATCCGGCGCGTGTCCACGCCGGGGCGCCGGGTTTACTCCGCGATCAAGGATCTCAAGCCCATCCGCAACGGGTTGGGCATTTCGATTTTGTCGACGCCCAAGGGCGTCATGACGGACGCGCTCGCCCGCGAACAGAACGTCGGCGGCGAAGTCCTGTGCCACGTGTTCTAGGACACGGGGCGAGCAGGGCACGGGAGAGGCGAAGGAAACAGGTTTATGTCACGAATTGGAAAGAAGGCGGTTGCGCTGCCGCAGGGTGTGACGGCCACGGTCAAGGACCGTGACGTCAAGGTCAAGGGCCCGAAGGGTGAGCTCTCGCTGCGCGTCCTCGAGGGCATCGACGTGAAGCTCGAGAAGGATGGCATTTCGGTTACGCCGCGCGAGATGACGGATGCAATGCGCGCCCAGTGGGGCATGCAGCGCACGCTGGTCAACAACCTCGTCGAGGGCGTGTCGAAGGGCTTCGCCCAGACCCTCGAGATCAACGGCGTCGGTTTCCGCGCCGCGGTGCAGGGCAAGAACCTGCAGCTTCAACTGGGTTTCAGCCATGACGTGATCTATCCGATCCCGGCCGGCATCGACATCAAGTGCGAGAAGCCGACGATCATCATCGTCTCTGGCGCCGACAAGCAGAAGGTCGGGCAGGTTTCGGCCGAGATCCGCGGCTTCCGCAAGCCCGAACCCTACAAGGGCAAGGGCATCAAGTACGCCGAAGAAAAGATCCGCCGCAAAGAAGGCAAGAAGAAGTAAGGAACGCAAACCATGGCACTCAATCGCAAAGAGCTGTTCGCGCGCCGCCAGCGCCGTGCGCGCTTCAAGCTTCGCAAGGTTTCGGGCCTTCGCGCGCGCCTGTCGGTCTTCAGGTCGTCCTGCCACATCTATGCGCAGGTGATCGACGATACGAAGGGCCTCACGCTTGCTTCGGCATCCACGCTGGATGAGGAAGTTCGCAAGTCTCTCAAGGGCGGCAAGGGTACGGACACGGCTGCTGCAGCGGTCGTCGGACGCATCGTCGCCGAACGGGCGATCAAGGCTGGCGTCAAGGACGTCGTCTTCGACCGGGGCGGTTACATCTATCATGGCCGGGTGAAGGCTCTCGGCGACGCGGCCCGCGAAAGCGGCCTTAGCTTCTGACAGGAAAAGGGATCGACAATCTATGGCGCGCGAAGAAAGAGAAGAGCGTCCCCGCCGCGACCGCGGCGATCGCGGTGGACGCGACCGCGGCGACGATCGCGGCGAGCGCAGCGAACTGGTGGACAAGCTGGTTGCCATCAATCGCGTTGCGAAGGTGGTCAAGGGCGGCAAGCGCTTCGGCTTTGCGGCCCTGGTGGTCGTCGGCGACCAGAAGGGCCGCGTGGGCTTCGGCCACGGCAAGGCGCGCGAGGTGCCTGAGGCCGTGCGCAAGGCAACCGAGGCTGCCAAGAAGCAACTCGTGCGCGTTCCGCTGCGCGAGGGTCGCACGCTGCACCACGAAGTGCTCGGCCGCCACGGCGCAGGCAAGGTCGTTCTGCGTCCGGCACCGGTGGGTACCGGCATCATCGCCGGCGGTCCGCTGCGCGCCGTGTTCGACGTGCTGGGCGTCCATGACGTCGTTGCCAAGTCGGTCGGCAGCTCGAACCCCTACAACATGGTGCGGGCCACCTTTGACGCTCTCAAGGGCCAGTTCAGCCCCAAGATGATCGCAAACAAGCGGGGCAAGTCGGTCGCTGAGGTGATCTCCTCGCGCCGCTCGCAGACCGCCGCCGAAGTGTCACCGGAGTAAACCAAGATGGCAATGCGAACGCTGGAAGGTCGACCCAAGACCAAGACGATCACGATCGAGCAGGTCGCCAGCCCTGCGCGCCGTCCCGAGATCCAGCGCGAGACCCTGGTGGGTCTCGGGCTCGACAAGCTCGGACGTCGCAAGACCCTCGTCAATACGGACGCCGTCTGGGGCATGATCTGCAAGGTCAGGCACATGGTGCGTATTGTCGGGGACGCGAAGAACTAATCGGGCGGACAGGACATGAAACTCAACGAAATTCGCGACAACGAAGGCGCCCACAAGCGCTTCAAGCGCATCGGCCGCGGCTCGGGCTCCGGCAAGGGCAAGACGGCTGGCCGCGGCGTGAAGGGCCAGAAGGCCCGCACGGGGCATCACGGCATGTTCGGCTTCGAAGGCGGCCAGATGCCCCTTCACATGCGCGTCCCCAAGCGCGGCTTCAACAACATCTTCGCCCGCGGCTTCGCCATCGTGAACACCGGGCAGCTGCAGAAGGCTGTCGATGCCGGCAAGATCAAGGCCGGTGAGACGCTCGATGCTGGCAAACTTGCAACACTTGGCCTCGCCCGAAAGGCGAAGGACGGGGTCCGCCTCCTTGGAAAGGGCGACCTGAAGACCAATCTGTTCCTTGAGGTCGCGCATGCCTCCGGCTCTGCCATCGAAGCGGTCAAGAAGGCCGGCGGCAGCGTGAAGGTTGTCGGCGTCAAGGCCAAGCACGTGACCCGCAAGGATCGCGAACCCGGCAAGCGCCAGCAGCGCCGCGTGACGGCGGCGAAAAAGCGCCAGGAACGCGCGGCCGGCAAGGCTGGCTGATCCGCCTTTGGTTCGCATGGGGTTGCCGCGGCGTTTGGGGGCAGGCCGGGGTGACCCGGCGAAACACGACTGCATGCGAGGAGACAAGACATGGCGTCAGCCGCCGAACAACTAGCCGCCAACGTAAACTGGTCGGCGTTCTCCAAGGCAGAGGAACTCCAGAAGCGCATCTGGTTCACGCTGGGTGCGCTGATTGTTTATCGCCTCGGAACCTATATTCCCCTGCCGGGCATCAACCCGGACTCGCTCGCACGCCTCATGGAGCAACAGACCCAGGGGATCCTGGGCATGTTCAACCTGCTGTCCGGCGGTGCGGTAGAGCGCATGGCGATCTTCGCCCTGAACGTGATGCCCTACATCTCTGCGTCAATCATCATGCAGGTGATGACCACCGTCAGCCCCAAGCTTGAAAAGCTCAAGAAGGAAGGCGAGGCGGGACGCAAGACCATCAACCAGTATACGCGCTACCTGACCGTCTTTCTGGCCGCCGGACAGGCCTATGCGATCTCTGCAGGCCTGCAATCCACGCCGGGCCTCGTGATGATCCCGGGCCTCGCTTTCACGCTGACAACCGTGGTGATCCTCACCGGTGGCGTGATGTTCCTGATGTGGCTGGGCGAGCAGATTACCTCGCGCGGCATCGGCAACGGCATCTCGCTCATCATCTTCGCCGGTATCGTGGCCCAGCTCTTCCAGGGCTTTGCCAGCACGATGACCATGGCCGAGAAGGGTTCGATCTCGTGGGCCTCGGCGTTTGGCCTCTACGTGCTCGTGGCCGTCGTCATCACGATCATCGTCTATGTCGAGCGCGCCCAGCGCCGCCTTCTGGTCCAGTATCCCAAGCGGCAGATGGGCAACCGGATGTTCGGTGGTGACAGCTCGCACCTGCCGCTCAAGCTGAACACCTCAGGCGTAATCCCGCCCATCTTCGCCTCGTCGCTTCTGGTGTTGCCGGCAACGGTTGCCGGTGTCTATGGCACGAATGCGCCGGACTGGCTGGCCGAGACGGTACGCCTTCTCACCCACGGCCATCCGCTCTACATGGCACTCTATGCGTTCCTGATCGTCTTCTTCGCTTTCTTCTACACGGCGATCGTATTCAACCCCTCCGAGACCGCCGAGAACCTGAAGAAATACGGCGGCTTCATACCAGGGCGAAGGCCGGGCAAGCAGACAGCCGACTACATTGACTTCGTGCTGACCCGGTTGACGGTCGTCGGCGCGGTGTACCTGGTGGGTGTCTGTCTCATCCCCGAGTTCATCCTCGCCCAATATGGCGGCAACCTGCTTCTGCTCGGCGGCACGTCTTTCCTGATCATCGTGTCCGTGACCATGGATACCGTGGCCCAGATTCACAGCCATCTCCTCGCCCATCAGTACGAGGGCCTGATCAAGAAGGCGAGGTTCAAGAGCCCGCGAGGCAACTCATGATCCTGGTCCTTTTCGGTCCGCCGGCAGCGGGCAAGGGCACGCAGGCCGCCCGGATCAAGGTGCGGCATGGCATCGCGCACCTGTCGACGGGCGACATGCTGCGCGCGGCCATCGCCCAGGGAACCGAGATCGGAAAGAAGGCCAAGTCCATCATGGACGAGGGCAAGCTCGTTCCCGACGAAGTGGTTATCGGAATCATTTCTGACCGCATTACCCAGCCGGACTGCGCGAAGGGCTTCGTCCTCGACGGATTTCCGCGCACCTTGAACCAGGCGTCGGCGCTCGATGCCATGCTCCAGGCCAAGGCCCTCTCGGTCACCCATGTGATCGTGATGGAGGTCAACGAGGCCGAGCTCATCAAACGTGTGGAAAACCGTGCGGCAGAAGCGCGCCGCAAGGGTGAACCCGTCCGCCCGGACGACGACCCGGAGACCTTCAAGAAGCGCCTGGGGGTCTATAAGGCCGAAACCGCCCCCATCCTGCCGTACTACGAAAAACAGGGAAAAATCCGGCGCGTGGACGGAATGAAGCCGATGGACGAGGTAACCGCCCAAATTGACGCAGTCCTGACTGGCCCAGCGCCTCGAAAATCTTGGTTTCGCTGATGGTTGACCGGGGTCTGGAAAGAAATATAATCCGCGCTCTTCCGATGAACGGCGCGGACGCTGCCTCCCGGGTAACCGGGGCGTGGCGCCTTATGTCTTTGTCTGATGAAGAATTGCTCTAGGAGAGAACCGTGGCCCGCATCGCAGGCGTGAACATTCCGACAAACAAGCGCGTGCACATCGCACTGCGCTACATCCATGGCATTGGCCCGGTGAATGCCGTCGAGATCTGCAAGAAGGTCGGCATCGCTGAGAACCGCCGCGTCAACCAGTTGTCGGACGCCGAGGTCATTCAGATCCGCGAAATCATCGACCGCGAGTTCATCGTCGAAGGTGACCTTCGCCGCGAAGTCTCGATGAACATCAAGCGCCTGACCGACCTCGGTTGCTACCGCGGCCTGCGTCACCGCAAGGGCCTGCCGACGCGCGGCCAGCGCACGCACACGAACGCCCGCACCCGCAAGGGGCCTGCCAAGGCGATCGCCGGCAAGAAGATGGCAACGAAGTAGTTTTGATTTGAACCCCGGCCGCACACGCAGCCGGGATGTGGAAGCGAGAACCTGAAATGGCGACTGAGAAGAAGGCGCGCGTACGCAAGAAAGAGCGCAAGAACATCACCTCCGGTGTTGCGCACGTGAACGCGACGTTCAACAACACGATGATCACCATCACCGACGCGCAGGGCAACACGGTTGCCTGGTCATCGGCCGGCACGATGGGCTTCAAGGGGTCACGCAAGTCCACGCCCTATGCAGCACAGGTCGCGGCAGAAGACGCTGGCAAGAAGGCGATGGAACATGGCGTCCGTACGCTCGAGGTCGAGGTCAAGGGCCCCGGCTCAGGCCGCGAGAGTGCGCTGCGCGCCCTCCAGGCCGCCGGCTTCACCGTCACCACGATCCGCGATGTGACCCCCATTCCCCACAACGGTTGCCGTCCGCCGAAGCGTCGGCGCGTCTAGCATCCGTTTCCCCCGCGAATGCCGAAGGATGACTCAAAGTGATTGAGAAGAACTGGCAGGAATTGATCAAGCCGAACAAGCTGCATGTTGATGCGCCCTCGCCGCGCACGCAGGCGGTGCTTGTGGCTGAACCACTCGAGCGTGGCTTCGGTCTGACGCTCGGCAACTCGCTGCGGCGCGTGCTGCTGTCCTCGCTGCAGGGCGGCGCGGTCACCTCGATCCACATCGATGGCGTCCTGCACGAATTCTCGTCGATCCCCGGCGTCCGCGAGGACGTGACGGACATCGTCCTGAACATCAAGCAGCTGGCGCTTAAGCTGCACTCCGATGGCGAGAAGCGTCTCGTGCTGAAGGGCGAAGGGCCGGGCGAATTGCGCGCGAGCGCCATCTCGACTGTCGCCGACGTCGAGATCCTCAACCCCGATCTTGTCATCTGCAACCTCGACCACGGTGCGCGCGTGCGGATGGAGCTCAAGGTCAACTCGGGCAAGGGTTATGTCCCGGCCGAGCGCAACCGCCGCGAGGATGATCCCATCGGGCAGATCCCCGTCGACTCGCTCTTCTCGCCCGTGAAAAAGGTTTCCTACCGCGTGGAAAACACGCGCGAAGGCCAGATCCTCGACTATGACAAGCTCACGCTGTCGGTGGAAACCAATGGCGCCGTGTCCCCGGAAAACGCCGTAGCCTATGCCGCGCGTATCCTGCAGGACCAGCTCCAGATCTTCATCAATTTCGAAGAGCCGCGCGAAAAGAAGGTCGAAGAGCAGAAGACCGACCTGCCGTTCAACCCGGCCCTTCTCAAGAAGGTCGACGAGCTCGAGCTCTCGGTGCGTTCGGCCAACTGCCTGAAGAACGACAACATCGTCTATATCGGCGATCTCATCCAGAAGACCGAGGCCGAGATGCTTCGCACGCCGAACTTCGGCCGCAAGTCGCTGAATGAGATCAAGGAAGTGCTGGCCTCGATGGGGCTCCACCTCGGCATGGAAGTGCCCGGTTGGCCGCCTGAGAACATCGAGGAACTGGCGCGCAAGTTTGAGGATCAATACTGACCGGCGCCCCGCCCACGGGCGGGGATCCGAACAAGGGGACTACTGAAATGCGCCACGGTTTTGCGGGCAGAAGGCTGAACCGCACAAGCAGCCACAGGAAGGCAATGTTCGAGAATCTTGCCGCCGCGCTGATCAAGCACGAGCAGATCAAGACGACCTTGCCCAAGGCCAAGGAACTTCGCCCGATCGTCGAGCGCCTGATCACGCTCGGCAAGCGGGGCTCCACGAACCTGCACGCCCGTCGCCAGGCATTGTCGCAGCTGCGCAACGACACGCAGACGGTCGCCAAGCTGTTTGATGTGCTGGCGACCCGCTATGCGAGCCGCCGCGGTGGTTATATCCGCGTGCTCAAGGCCGGCATCCGTTATGGGGACGCCGCCCCGATGGCGATCATCGAGTTCGTCGACCGTGACGTGACCGCGAAGGGCAAGGATTCCGGCCCCGTCCAGGCAAAGGCCGAGGACACCGCGAACGCTTGATGACGGTAACGCTGTCGGGCCAATGATTTAGGGGCAGCCAAGGCGCTGCCCTTTTTTTTACGTCAGGAGCTAAGCGCAGACATGAAGAAGATAGCGGTCGAGACAAAGGCCGGCCCGGTCGAGGGCAGCTGTGACACCAGGTTTTCGGAAGTCGCCGATGCGTTCATCGCCAATTTCGATGCGCGTGGCGAAGTCGGAGCATCCTGCGCCCTGACGCTCGAGGGGCGCCCTGTCGTCGATCTTTGGGGTGGCCGCAAGACCCCGGGTGGCGAGGTGTGGGACAGGGACACGATATCCGTCATCTTCTCGTCGACGAAGGGCGCCATGGCGCTGTGTGCCCATATGCTTTCCGACCGGGGCCAGCTTGACCTCAACGCCCCTATCACCCGTTACTGGCCGCAATTCGGGCAGGGCGGCAAGGAGGCGGCCACCGTCAGCATGACGCTCGACCATACGGTGGGGGTGCCGCACGTGCGAGGCGCGCCAGCGCCCGGCGAGTTCTATGACTGGAACCGCATGGTCGAGGTCATCGCACGCGAACCCGCTTTCTGGGAACCCGGCACGCGGAATGGCTACCATGCAATCACGATGTCCTGGACCGTCGGCGAGATTTTGCACCGCGCCGCAGGCAAGCGCATGGGACGCTTCTTCGCCGACGAAGTCGCCGGACCTCTGGGCCTCGACTTCTGGATCGGCCTGCCGGAGGCACAGGAGCATCGCGTGGCACCCATGCTGCCCGCAATGCCGACGCCGGACTCGATGCAGACACGCTTTTTCCGCAAGGCCATGACCGATACGACCTCGGCGTCGCATTACTTTCTGCGCGATTTCCTGGCCTTCAACCCCAATGACCGGGCCGGGCGTGCGGCCGAGATCGGGGCCGCGAACGGCATCACCAACGCCCGCAACCTTGCGGCCATGTATGCGCCGCTCGCGAATGGCGGATCGCTCAACGGTGTCCACCTGGTGGGCAAGGACACGCTCAACCGCATGTCTCGCGTTGCAGTGGGCACGCACCAGGATGCAACGCTGGTCATCCCGACCCGGTTCGCCCTCGGCTACATGAAGTCGATGGACAACCGGCATCTGCCCGGCCTCGACGGCGCCTCCTGCATTCTCTCGGAAAGCGCGTTCGGTCATGTTGGCGCCGGCGGCTCGATCGGGTTTGCCTGCCCCGAGACCAGGATGAGCTTTGCCTACACGATGAACCAGATGGGCCTCGGCCTTCTCCTGAACGACAGGGGCCAAGCCCTGGTGGATGCCGCCTACCGCTCACTCGGTTGCAGGGGTAACGGCGGCGGGGTCTGGGCGGCCTGATCAAGGTTTTCCGGAATTTCCAGGCATTGAACAGTGCGTGCGTGGCCTTGGCAGCGCCGCATTGAATGTCCATCTTGGAAGTCAGCCAAACGGGGCGGCATGCCGCCCCCCCGGGGAAATCGACAGGGTACGTGACATGATCAGATCCAGAGCCATTTTCCTTGCCGCCGCGATGGCCGGCTTCGTGTCGGCCGCCGCGCCCATCGCGTTCGCGCAGCCGCAGGTCCAGCGCGCCGTGCCGTCAAGCGTGGCGCAGATGCAGCTGTCCTTCGCCGACGTGGTGCGCAAGTCGAGCCCGGCGGTCGTCAACATCTATTCCAAGCGTACGGTGCGAAACCCCTACGCCGGTGATCCGTTCTGGGGCCGCTTCTTCCGCGACCGCGTGCAGAGTTCGCTGGGATCAGGCGTGATCGTCCGCGCCGATGGCGTGATTGTCACAAACAATCACGTGGTGGCCGGCGCCGACGAGATCACCGTCGTCCTGGCCGACCGACGCGAGTTCGAGGCCCGCGTCCTGCTGGCAGACGAGCGCACCGACCTGGCGGTGCTTCGCGTCAACAACCCCGTTCGCGGCCTGCCGACGCTTGCATTCCACGACAGCGATGACGCTCAGGTCGGCGATATCGTCCTGGCGATCGGCAACCCGTTCGGCGTCGGGCAGACAGTCACCAGCGGCATCGTGTCGGCGCTGGCGCGAACGCAGGTCGGCGTGTCTGACTACCAGTTCTTCATCCAGACCGACGCCGCGATCAATCCGGGTAACTCGGGCGGCGCGCTCGTGACCATGAAGGGCGACCTGATCGGCATCAACACGGCGATCTTCTCGCGCACCGGCGGGAGCATTGGAATCGGTTTCGCCATTCCCGCAAACATGGTCCGCACCGTCGTGAACTCGGCACTGGGCGGCGCCAAGGAAGTCGCAAGACCATGGGTGGGCGTGACAACACAGGTGGTCGACGCTGCGCTGGCGCAGTCTCTGGGTCTTGATCGACCCAAGGGAATATTGATCACCCGGGTCGAGCCCGGCAGTCCCGCCGCCCTGGCGGGCCTCGTGCCGCGCGACGTGATCACCCGCATCGACGACTTCGACGTCAACGACGAGCAGTCTCTGAACTTCCGAACCGCCACCAAGGGCGTCGGCAGCACGGCGACACTGACCTATGTCCGAAACGGCCAGGTCCGCACAGCAGCGCTCAGGCTCGTGGCCGAGCCAGCAGGCGCAACCGGCGTCACCGCCGAGATCACGGGCCGCAACCCGCTGCAAGGCGCCCAGGTTTCCGGCATAACGCCCTCGCTGGCGAACGAACTGGGTGTCGACCCGGGGGCCGGGGTCCTGATCACCAACCTGTCGCGCAGGTCCGTCGCGGCCCAGTACGGCTTCGCGCCAGGCGACGTGATCACGACGGTCAACGGCCGCAGGGTGACATCTCCTCCAGCCCTCCAGGCGGCTCTGAGCGGCGCCCGGGGTGGCTGGCGCATCTCGGCCGTGGGCCCCAACGGTTCAAAGACGCTGACCATCCGCTGAGGGCAGGTCTATACTGCTCTCATGACCCTGTTCGAAGCCGCTGGCCTCGATGACACGGCGGGCCCACGCCCGCTCGCCGATCGCCTGCGCCCCAAGTCACTGGCCGATGTCATCGGCCAGTCGCACCTGATCGGACCCGAGGGTCCGATCGGACGCATGCTGGCCGCCCGCCGTCTGTCCTCGATGATCCTGTGGGGCCCCCCCGGCACGGGCAAGACAACGATCGCCCGCCTGCTCAGCCAGGGCCTCAATCTCCACTTCGAGCAAATCTCGGCCATCTTCTCGGGCGTCGCAGAACTCCGAAAGGTGTTCGACATGGCGCGGGCCCGCCGGACGCAGGGTCGCGCCACGCTGCTCTTTGTCGACGAGATCCATCGCTTCAACCGCGCGCAGCAGGATTCGTTTCTTCCGGTCATGGAGGACGGCACCGTCATCCTGATAGGCGCCACCACCGAAAACCCGAGCTTCGAGCTGAATGCCGCGATCCTCTCCCGCGCGCAGGTAATGGTCCTCAACCGGCTCGGCATGGACGACCTCGAGCGCCTGCTCGCAAGGGCAGAGGCCGAGACCAGGCAAGCCCTCCCGCTCGATGTCGAATCCCGCATCGCCCTGAAGGCCATGGCCGACGGCGATGGCCGCTTCCTGCTGAACCTCGTCGAGCAGGTGCTCGCCCTGAATCCTCCCGCGCCGCTTTCACCAGAGCCCCTCATGCGCGCGATCCAGAAGCGTGCACCGGTCTATGACAAGGGCAGGGAAGGTCACTACAACCTCGTCAGCGCGCTGCACAAATCCGTCCGGGGATCGGACGTGAACGCGTCCCTCTACTGGCTGGCGCGCATGCTGGCTGGCGGCGAGGACCCGCTCTACATCATCCGGCGCGTCGTGCGGATGGCGGTCGAGGATATCGGCCTGGCCGACCCCAACGCGCTGGTCCAGGCGCTTGCCGCGAAGGATGCCTTCGAACTGATGGGATCGCCCGAGGGCGAGCTCGCCATCGCCCAGGCTGTGATCTACGTGGCCGTGGCACCCAAGTCGAATGCCGCCTATGTCGCCTTCAGGCGCGCCCAGGCGTCAGCCGAGGCATCAGGCTCCCTCAACCCGCCGATGAACATCCTCAATGCGCCCACGCGCATGATGAAGGACCTGGGCTACGGCAAGGACTACGTCTACGAACCCGACACCGACCTCGGTGTCTCGACGCAGCGTTTCTTCCCCGAGGAGATGCGGCCGGAAACGTACTACGAGCCCCGCGGCGAGGGCCTCGAGGCTCGCATCCGCGAAAGGCTCGAGCGGTGGGACGCGCTGCGTCGTCAGGCGATCGGTTCGTTGAAATAGAGCTGGCGCGCAAAGCGCATCGGCGGCGATCCGAACGACAGGATCCCGTCATGGTAGGCTTTCAGATTGAAGCTGCCTCCCGCGCGCTTCTCGGCCTCGCGCCGGGTCTCGTCGTGCTCCTGGTAGCCCACGAAATAGGTCGACAGCTGTGTGACCGACAGCTGCGCACGTCGCCACTTGCCTGCGGCTTCGCGTTCCTCCTGGAATGCGGTCTCGGTGAGAAGCTTAATCATCTGCTCGCGCGTCATGCCATCGCAGTGGATGGCCTGGTCTATGATCGCATTGCAGATCGCGCGCAGCTGGATCTTCAGCTGCGTCAGGCGATAGAGCGGATCGTCCGCCCTGTATCCCTGGTCGACCATCATCTGCTCGGCATAGACCGCCCAGCCTTCGATGAACGAGCCTGATCCCAGGATCGCGCGCACGACCGAGGGGTAGCGGTTGGAGTGGAACAGCTGCACGTAATGGCCCGGCATCGCTTCGTGGACGGCGATGTCGGCGATGCCGCGGTTGTTGTATTCCCGCAGGAACGAGACCGTCTGCGCTTCGGTCCAGTCGTCCGGGATGGGCGAGACGGCATAGAACGTGTCGAGGTGCTTCTCCAGCGGGCCCGGCGAGTCGCAATAGGCCACCGCAATGCCGCGCTGGAATTCGGGCATGACGATCACGCGCACGGGTCCTTCAGGGAGCGTGATCAGGTCACGCTCGACAATGAAGCGCCGCGCAACCTCCACCTGGTCGGTGGCCACCTGCACCAGCTTGTCGCGGGCGGGCCGGTCAGCCGCCGCAAGGTCAAGCGCGGCCTTGATGGCGACCTGCTGTTGTTCCGGCGTCGGCGCGTCGGGAAGTGCCAGCGCATCGGCGCGCCCCTCAAGCGCCTTGCGCGCCGTAGCATACATTTTGGCACGGCAGGCAATGACCGCCGCATCGGCGCGCTGGCGGATCTCGGCGCGGGTAAGCTTCGATTGCAGCGTGAAGCCGAGCTTCGTGTCGAACCGCTCGGCGCCTGCGCGATAATCGGCCTTGGCCGCAGGCACGAGCGTCTCCTCGATCCAGCGCTGGTGCGTATCGATGGCCGCATTGTAGGTCGCGATCGCGCGGTCCAGCCGCGCCCTGTCCGCCCCCTTCAGCGCACCGGCCGCCGGCAGTACGAGTTCGCCGATGATCCCCTTCAGCCCCTTGTTCTGGCCGGCATAGGTCTCGGCATGCGGCGTGGGAACACGCGAGAGGTCAAGCTGACGGCGAACCTCGGCAAGGAAGGCCGGGATGCGTTCCATGCGCGCCGTCGCGGCCCGCAGCCGCGTCGCTGCCGGGGCAAACGCGCGCGACATGAGCCCATAGATCGCCGAGCCCGCGATGTTCTGGTAGTAGATCGGGTCCCACGCCCAGTCCTGCGACGTCTCCATGGTCCAGAGATACGAGCGCAGCGTGTTCGTAAGCAGGGCCGCATCGACCTGGTTGGCCCGCGACAGATTCGTGGCATCAAGCGCCTCGAGCTTGCCCAGTGTCCGGCGCGTGAAGGCGATCGCCTTGGTCCGCCCGGCCGCGCTGACGTCATCGATCTGCGTATCGAAGCGGTGGTCGCCGATCTGCGTGGCCGACACCGGAATGAGCCGCATGGACTGGTCAAGCCACGCGGCCGCGATCTTCGAGAACTGCCTGTCGACCGGCGAGGCCGCAGCCCCCAGCGCATCGCCGGCCACGACGGGCAGGAGCAAGGTTGAACCAAGCCCGGCCAGGGCGGTGCGGCGTGTGACGGTCATCGGCAGTCTCTCCCCATTTATCAATGCGCGGACCGACGCTAGCCATGCCCGCACCGGCATCGTAAAGCATCACGGCAGGAAACCCGAACCGGTCCCCCTGTGGATAAGTTCCGGAAATGTTCCACATGAAACAGGTTCGTGGCGCCTCGAAACGAGCACTACCGAAAATGGCAGGTAAAACAATCCACAGGGCTGTGGATAAACAACCGGAAGGCGAATGTCTCAGAGCATTTCCATCAGGAGAACGTCACGCGCCGTGCTGCTGGCGCCCGACAGCCGGATTCTCCTGTTCGAGTTCGACCTGCCCCCCGGGGTCCTGGCACCCGAGCGGCGCATTTTTTGGGGCTTGCCCGGCGGTGCCATGGAGGAGGGCGAGGCCCCCCTCAGCGCCCTGCGGCGCGAGCTGCGCGAGGAAACAGGCCTCGACGACGTCGACGTCGGCCCCGAGCTCTGGTTCGGCTCGAACGAGATCACGCTCCACGGCAAGCCCACCCGCACACACGAGCGGTTCTTCCTTGTGCGCACGCCCGCGCACGACCTCGACTTCACGGCCTGGACCCCGGCCGAACGCCGCGTGATCCGCCAGCACCGATGGTGGAGCGCTGGCGAGCTCGGCGCGACCGCCGAGACAGTCTTCCCGCCGCGTCTTGGTTACTGGCTTGACCGTTTCCTGCGTCACGGCACCGCTGGTCCCGAAGAGATCCCGCTTTGAGCGGCAGGCGCTTCCATGCGATACCCGCCTCATGTCGACGACGCTGCTCATTGGCGCGGGCGGCGCGCTTGGCGCCATGGCCCGCTACCTGCTTTCATCCTGGATTACCCAAGTCATGGGGACACAATTCCCATGGGGCATCCTCTGCGTGAACATCGCCGGCTGCTTTGCCATGGGTCTCGTGGCCGGGGCCGGGCTGCAGGCGATCCCGCTGTCGGACGGAATGAAGGCGTTTCTCGCAACGGGCATCCTCGGCGGCTTCACGACCTTCTCGGCGTTTTCCCTTGACGCCGTCCAGCTCGTCGAGCGCGGGCAGTCCCTCGACGCTGCAGTATACGTGATGGCCTCGGTCGCAGGATCGATCGCAGCGCTCATCGCCGGCCTCGCGCTGGTACGCGCGGTGGCTCCATGAGCGGCGTCATCCAGCGTTACGTGAAGACCGATGAGGAAGGCATTCGCCTCGACCGCTGGTTCCTGCGCCATTATCCGCAACTGACCCACGGTGCGCTGGAAAAGCTGCTTCGCACAGGCCAGGTTCGGGTCGACGGCGCCCGCGTCAAGTCGAGCCATCGGGTCACCAAGGGCGAAAGCATCCGCGTCCCGCCGCTGCCCAAGCCTGACCCCGAACGGCAGGAGCGGGCCCCCATCACCAAGCTGCCCGCCAAGGACCGCGCCTTCATTCGCAGCCTCGTCCTCCACCGCGACAAGGATGTGATCGTCCTGAACAAGCCCGCAGGCATCGCCGTGCAGGGCGGAACCAAGACCGAGCGGCATATCGACGGCCTGCTGCCGGGCCTGATGGAAGAGGGTGACGAGCGCCCTCGTCTCGTCCACCGGCTTGACCGCGATACCAGCGGTGTCCTCGTCATCGCCGCCAACGCGCGCGCGGCGGCGGCCCTGGCGCAGGCGTTCCGCGGGCGCGACACCCGCAAGATCTACTGGGCCCTCACCAACGGCATCCCCATCCCGCGCGCTGGCCGCATCGATGCCGCCCTCGTGAAGCGTGCGGCCGAAGACGGACGCGAGCGCGTCCGCGTTGCCTTCCAGGACGAGGACGCTGACGACGACGTGAAATCCGCTGTCACGCTCTACGAGACCCTCGAGCACGCGACCACCATGGCCTGGCTGTCGCTGATGCCATTGACCGGTCGCACGCACCAGCTGCGGGCGCACTGCGCTGCCATCGGCACGCCCATCGTGGGCGACGGCAAGTACGGCACCGTTCCGGCCAGATCGCATGGCGAGATCCCCAAGCGCCTGATGCTGCACGCGCGATCGCTGCGCATCCGTCACCCCAATGGCACCTGGCTTGAGATCGTGGCCCCGCTGCCGCCCCACATGCAGAAGGTCTGGGCGACATTCGGCTTCAACTCCGACGACACGCGCAATCCCTTCGAGGAAGCGCGCCCCGCCTCGCGCAGCCGCCAGGAAGCCAAGCCCTACGACCCGAAGTTCAAGCCCCGCCGTGGTGGCGACCGCGCCAAATAGGTCGCGGCGCAACCAGAGGGGCAAGGCATCCGATCGACAGCAAGTACCATCGCCATGACATCCACCCGTCCGCGCCCCGATTTCATCCGCCACTGGTCTGACATCCAGAATCGAAAGCCGCATCTGCATCCCCATACGCGCGAGCCCATGACCCGCGGCGCCAGTTTCTCGCGCCACTTCGACTTGCGGCGCGTGGCGATCCGCCATGACACGTTGCTGCCCGGCTGCCGCTCGTCGCAGCCTCACGCCGAGCGCGACGAAGAGGAAATCGTGTTCATCCTTGAAGGCACGCCTGACCTCTGGGTCGATGGCCGTGTCTATCGCGTGAAGCCCGACGATGTCGCCGGATGGCCCGGTCGCGACGGGCAGGCGCACTGCCTCATCAATAACACCGATAGCCCCGTGCGCATGCTCACCATCGGCGAGGCCTCGCGCTACAATTCGCAGGTCCATTTCCCGCTGACGCGCGCGCTCGATCCCTGGCTGGACAAGCAGGGCAAGCGCTGGGCCGATCCGCCCGCGCGCAGGCTTGGCCCCCATGATGGCTTGCCCGATGTGGTGCGCGGACGCCCGATGCCGCCGTCGTGGCGCACGACGCGCAAGCCCGCCTGCATGGTCGACTGGACGTCCTCGGTCATCGAGACCGCGCCCTATCCTGGTGATGACGAGGTCATGGGGGCGTGGTCGCGCCTGACGGTTCCGCTGGGCCTGACACGGGTTGGCGCCTCGCATGACCTCCTGCGCCCCGGACGCCGCTCCTCATGGCCGCATGCCGAGTTCGACGAGGAAGAGTTCGTCTTTGTCGTCGAGGGCACGCCGGACGCGTGGATCGACGGCCACCTGCACCGGCTCGCACCCGGCGATGGCGTTGGCTTTCCGGACAGGACGGGCATATCGCATTGCTTCATCAACAACACGCAGGCACCGGCCCGGTTGATCGTGGTGGGTGAAGCCTCGCGCAGCCGCTCGAAGGGCTTCTATCCCTTGCATCCCAAGCGCAATCGCGAAATCGGTGACGGCCTCTGGAAGGATCCGCCGGCGAGGAAGCTGGGGCCCCATGACGGCCTGTCCGACCAGCGCCGCGCTATACTGAAGTCACCACGGAAAAGGTCCTGACGCATGCTGAAGCCAGGCGCAAAGCGCTTCTACAAGCAGGCAATGGCCACAAGCGAGCCACCCTTCGGGGTACGCCTCGATGATCGCCCGGTCCGCACGCCCGGCGGCAAGCCGCAATACGTGCCCACGCAGGCGCTGGCCCTCGCTCTGGCAGCCGAGTGGCAAGCGCAGGGTGACCAGCTTGACCTGTCGACGATGGTCCTGACCAAGGCCGTCAACACGGCGATCGACCGCATCGAACCACGCCGCGCGGGGGTTGTCGAAGAACTGAGCCGCTTCGCCGGATCCGACCTTTTGTGCTATCGCGCGACCTCGCCGCGTGAACTCGTCGAGCGACAGTCAAAGGCGTGGGACCCGTGGCTTGTCTGGGCAAGCCGCGAGCTTGGCGTGAAGCTTCAGACGGCAACCGGCGTCGTCCATGTTGAGCAGCCGCTCGAAGCCATCGAGGCAACGCGACAGGCAATCGACCGGTTCGACATGTTTGCACTGACGGCCCTTCATCCGGCGATCACCATTTCTGGCTCGGCCGTGCTGGGTCTGGCCTTTGGCATGCGTCGCCTGGGTCCCGACGAGCTGCTGGCCCTTTCGCGCATCGACGAGGACTATCAGGCCGAGCGCTGGGGCGTTGACGAAGAGGCTGCCGCCATCCGCAGCAACCGCCTCGCAGACCTGACGCGCGCCAGCCGGCTGCTTGAGCTGCTCAATACCTGACACAGGCCGGAACCCCGGAAAACCGGGATTTTCTGCATTGCACACGCGGCTGAACTGTGCAGATTAGCCGGAATGAGTCAGGCCTGTCCCGGGCTGGCTGGGGATCACGACGATGCACGAAATCATCCGCGAACTCGAGCGGCGCCGCGCTGCCGCGCAACTCGGCGGTGGCGAGAAGCGCATAGACGCACAGCACGCCCGCGGCAAGCTGACCGCGCGCGAGCGCCTCGACATCCTGCTGGACGAGGGCTCATTCGAGGAATTCGACACCTTCGTCGAGCACCGCTCCACCGATTTCGGCATGGAAGCCAACCGCATCCCCGGTGACGGCGTGGTGACGGGGTGGGGCACGATCAACGGGCGCCTCGTCTATCTGTTCGTCAAGGACTTCACGGTCTTCGGCGGTTCGCTGTCCGCCGCTCACGCCCAGAAGATCGTCAAGATCCAGCAGATGGCCCTGCGCAACGGCGCGCCGGTCATCGGTGTCTTCGACGCTGGCGGTGCCCGCATCCAGGAAGGCGTCGACGCGCTGGCTGGCTACGGTGAGGTCTTTGCCAACAATGTGCTCTCCTCGGGCGTCATCCCGCAGATCAGCATCATCATGGGCCCCTGCGCGGGTGGTGACGTCTATTCGCCCGCCATGACCGACTTCATCTTCATGGTGCGCGACACGTCCTACATGTTCGTGACCGGCCCCGACGTCGTGAAGACCGTGACGAACGAGGTTGTCTCGGCCGAGGAACTGGGTGGCGCGAAGATCCACACCACCAAGTCATCGATCGCAGACGGTGCTTACGACAACGACATCGAGTGCCTGCTGCAGATGCGCCGGCTCATCGACTTCCTGCCCACGTCGAACCGCGAGCAGCCACCGTCCTGGCCGTCCTTCCAGGACGTCGACAAGCATGACGTCTCGCTCGATACGCTGATCCCGTCCAACCCGAACAAGCCCTACGACATGAAGGAGCTGATCCTGAAGGTTGCCGACGAAGGCAATTTCTTCGAGATCCAGGAAAACTTCGCCAAGAACATCATCACCGGCTTCGGCCGCATCGAGGGCTCGACCGTTGGCTTCGTTGCCAACCAGCCCATGGTGCTGGCCGGCGTGCTTGACAGTGACGCCAGCCGCAAGGCCGCCCGCTTTGTCCGCTTTTGCGACTGCTTCAACATCCCGCTCGTGACCTTCGTCGACGTGCCCGGATTCCTGCCGGGCACCGCGCAGGAATATGGTGGTCTGATCAAGCACGGCGCCAAGCTGCTGTTCGCCTTCACCGAGGCGACCGTCCCGAAGATCACCTGCATCACGCGCAAGGCCTTCGGTGGTGCCTACGACGTCATGGCCTCCAAGCACATGCGTGCCGACATCAACTATGCCTGGCCGACCGCACAGATCGCGGTGATGGGTGCAAAGGGCGCCGTCGAGATCATCTTCCGCGCCGACATCAATGACCCGGCCAAGATCGCCGAGCGCACGCGCGAATACGAAGAGCGCTTCCTGAACCCCTTCGTCGCGGCGCAGCGTGGCTATCTCGACGAAGTCATCATGCCCCACAGCACGCGTCGCCGCATCGCCCGCGGCCTGCGCTCGCTGCGCAACAAGCGCGTCGAGATTCCCTGGAAGAAGCACGACAACATTCCTCTCTGACGGACCACGCCTCATCATGCCGAGACCGACACAGACGTTGCTTGCCATCGCGTTTTCCATCGCGGCCGCCGCTGCCTGCGCGCCGGTGGAAAAGGGCGCCCCCGGCAGCGATGCCAGGGACTATCCCGCACTGCCCGTGACCGAAGCGGGGATTACCGCCGCGGATTTTGGCGCGCGTGTGAAGTCTCTCTCCGACGACCGGTTCGGCGGGCGCGGTCCCGGCACCGAAGAAGGCGAGGCCGCAGCGACTTGGATCGCCGATGAGATGAAGCGCATCGGCCTGTCGCCTGGCAATGGCGACAGCTATTTCCAGACCGTCGCCAGCGTTGCCATTACGCTGGACCCGTCCGCCTCGACCTTCGAGATCGAGGGGCCAAAGGGCATGCGCCGTCTGAAACCGGGTGATGAGGTTGCGTTCTGGACACCACGGTTCGACAGTCCCGAGCAGGCCGTCAAGGGATCAGACCTCGTCTTTGTCGGCTACGGGGTCAACGCGCCGGAGTATGGCTGGAACGACTTCGAGGGTATCGACGTCAAGGGCAAGACCATCGTGCTCTTCATCAACGATCCGGGCTTCATCACCAACGACGCGACCCTCTTCAAGGGCCGTGCAATGACCTACTACGGCCGCTGGACCTACAAGTTCGAGGAGGCGGCCCGTCGCGGTGCCGCCGCAGTCATCATCGTCCACGAAACCGAGCCCGCCGCTTATGGCTGGCAGGTGGTGCGCAACTCAAACACCGGCTCCAAGTCCTATCTCGATACGGCCAGTGGAAACGCGGATCGCGCCATGGTCCATTCCTGGATCACGACTGAAGTGGCAAGAGACCTTTTTTCCAGCGCCGGGTTGAACTATGACGAACTGCGTCTTGCCGCCAACAAGCGGGGCTTCAGGGCGGTGCCGATGACAGGGCTCAAGCTCAACGTGCGCACCCTGTCAAAGGTCGCAAAGCTGGCGACGCGCAACGTGGTTGGTGTCCTCAAGGGTCGCGTCAAGCCGGACGAATACGTGCTCTACATGGGGCACTGGGACCACATCGGCGTGAAGCCGGACGTGCCCGGAGCCGACAAGATCTATAATGGAGCCGTCGACAACGCATCAGGCATCGCCGCGATCCTCGAGATGGCCGAAGCCTTCGCCAGCGCGCCCAAGCCACCGCGCCGCTCCATCATGGTCGCTGCCGTGACGCTCGAGGAACAGGGCCTGCTCGGATCGGAGTATCTGGCACGCAACCCCGTCGTTCCCCTGAACCGCATCGTGGCTGGCCTGAACTTTGACGGCATGGGCCCGGCAGGTCCATCGCGCGACATGACGGTCGTGGGTTCCGGAGCGTCGGAACTCGAGAACATCCTGGGTCGTATCCTCAGGAAACAGGGTCGCTCCATGACGCCGGATCCCGAACCCGAGAAGGGCTTCTTCTATCGCTCGGACCATATCAGCCTCGCAAAGGTCGGCGTGCCAATGCTCTATGCAGGCGCCGGAGCTGACCTCGTCGAGGGTGGCCGCGACGCCGGCCTCGCGTTGCGCCAGGACTACGCGGGGAACCGCTACCACCAGCCCTCGGACGAATTCGATCCGAAATGGGACCTGCGGGGACCGGTGCAGACGATGCAGACCATGCACGAACTCGGCAGCCGCATCGCGAACAGCAAGGCGTGGCCGCAATGGTACCACGGAAACGAGTTCCGCAGCATCCGGGAACGCAGCCTCAAGGCGCGCCGTTAGGCGCCAAGCAGGGCAACAGGATCGGGATCTTCCCCTTGCGGGAACCAAGGACGACATCGGACAGGCAAGCATGTTCAAGAAGATACTGATAGCAAACCGTGGCGAGATCGCCTGTCGCGTCATCAAGACGGCGCGCCGCATGGGGATCAGCACGGTCGCGGTCTATTCCGAGGCAGACGCCGCCGCCCTTCACGTGGACATGGCCGATGAGGCTGTCTTCATTGGTCCGCCCGCATCGGCACAGTCCTACCTTGTTATCGACCGGATCGTGGAGGCCTGCAAGAAGACCGGCGCCGAGGCCGTGCATCCCGGTTACGGCTTCCTGTCCGAGCGCGAGGCCTTCGCCGATGCGCTTGCCGTCAACGGCATCGCCTTCATCGGCCCCAACAAGCTCGCCATCGCGGCGATGGGCGACAAGATCGAATCCAAGAAGCTCGCCTCCAAGGCGAAGGTCTCGACGGTCCCGGGCTATATCGGCGAGATCAAGGACCTGAAGGAGGCCCAGCGCATCGCCGCCGAGATCGGCTACCCCGTCATGGTCAAGGCTTCGGCCGGCGGCGGTGGCAAGGGTTTGCGCATCGTCCACGCCGAGGCCGAACTGGCCCAGGCGATCCAGAGCTCGCAGAACGAGGCCAAGGCATCCTTCGGCGATGACCGGCTTTTCATCGAGAAATACGTGACCGAGCCGCGGCACATCGAGATCCAGGTCCTCGGCGACAAGCATGGCAACGTGATCCACCTGGGTGAGCGCGAGTGTTCGATCCAGCGCCGTCACCAGAAAGTCATCGAGGAGGCGCCTTCACCTTTCCTCGACGAGAAGACCCGAGCGGCGATGGGCGCGCAGGCCGTGGCACTGGCCAAGGCCGTGAACTACGAGAGCGCCGGCACCGTCGAGTTCATCGTCGACAAGGATCGCAATTTCTATTTCCTCGAGATGAACACCCGCCTGCAGGTTGAACATCCCGTTACCGAACTGATCACCGGCTTCGACCTGGTCGAGCAGATGATCCGTGTGGCCGCCGGCGAGAAGCTGTCGATCCGCCAGGAAGACGTGAAACTCAAGGGGTGGGCCGTCGAAAGCCGCATCTACGCCGAAGACCCGTATCGCAATTTCCTGCCCTCGACCGGGCGTCTCGTGCGCTACCGTCCGCCGGCCGAAACAACGGCAAACGGCAAGACCATCCGCAACGACACGGGCGTGTTCGAAGGCGGCGAGATCTCGATCTACTACGACCCCATGATTGCCAAGCTCTGCACGCACGCGACCACGCGCGAGCAGGCGATCGACCTGATGGCTGACGCCCTCGACCAGTTCCACATCGACGGCATCCGCCACAACATCGCCTTCCTGCAGGCCGTGATGATGCACCCGCGCTTCCGTTCGGGCCGCCTGTCCACCAACTTCATCGCCGAGGAATTCAAGGGCGGATTTGAAGGCGCCGACCTGACCCCCGAGCTGAAGGATCGCATGGCGGCCGTGGCAGTGTTCATGCACCTGCGCGATGAAGAGCGCAGGCGACGCATCAGCGGCCAGCTCAACGGGGCCACGGCCGTCGGCAAGGAATGGACCGTCGGCATCAACAACCACGACGCGGTGCCTGTTCGCACCATGACCGAAGGACGCGACGTCGTGGCCGTCAGGCTGGGCGAGGGCAAGTTCTCGCGCATGGTTGAAGTCGAGAGCGCCTGGAAGCCAGGCGAGCAGGTCTTCCTCGGCGAAGTCGCAGGCCACGCGCTGGGCATGCAGGTGTCGCGCAAGTCCGACCAGTACCGCCTGATGCATCGTGGCGCGACCGCCACCATAAGCGTCCGTCGTCCGCGCATTGCCGCCCTCGCGGCACACATGATCGAGAAGCCGCCAGCCGACACATCAAAGCAGCTCCTCTGCCCGATGCCCGGCCTTGTGATTTCGATCAACGCGCAGGTAGGCCAGGACGTGAAGGCCGGCGAAGTCCTCGCCGTGGTCGAGGCCATGAAAATGGAGAACGTCCTGCGCGCCGAGCGCGACGGCGTGGTCAAGCGCATTGCAGCCAAGCCCGGCGACAGCCTGCCCGTCGATGCGGTGATCCTTGAGTTCGAGTGAGCAAACCCATTTCCGCCTGCGCATTGCCGGCCGTGTGCAGGGCGTGGGTTTCCGGGACTGGGTGGTTGAGGAAGCGCGCACACGCGGCCTGAATGGATGGGTTCGCAATCGGTCCGACGGGACGGTGGAGACGCTTGTCTCAGGGCCGGATGCCGCGGTCCAGGACATGCTCAGGGCCTGCACACAGGGCCCGCAATCCGCCAGCGTCACCGGCATCGACATCAGGAACGAGAAAGAGCCCGCGCCTGAGGGCTTTACGCGCCGGCCGACCCTCTGATCGCGGGTGACACGGCCCGCTCCGGCGGGCTAACCTCCGCTCCAATGTTCATCGCGCATCGGAGTGCTCCCCATGAAAGCCGCTGTTCTTCGTGAAGTGAAGAAGCCCTTGTCGATCGAAGAGGTCGAGATCAGCAAGCCCGGCCCGCACGAAGTGCTGATCCGAACGGTCGCGGCCGGCGTCTGCCACTCTGACCTGCACTTCGTGGAAGGCCACTACCCGCACCCGCTGCCAGCAGTGCTGGGACACGAGTCCGCCGGCGTCGTCGAGCAGGTTGGCTCTGAAGTCCGCACGGTCAAGCCGGGCGACCATGTGATCACATGCCTGTCGGCCTTCTGCGGCCACTGCGAGCACTGCGTCACGGGATTCATGTCACGCTGCGTCAGCCCCGACACCCGCCGCCTCAAGAGCGACAAGCCGCGCCTGGCGGCGACGTCGGGATCGATGAACCAGTACCTCAACCTCTCATCCTTCGCCGAGCAGATGCTGGTCCACGAGCACGCCTGCGTGAAGATCCGCAAGGACATGCCGCTTGACCGCGCAGCGCTGATCGGTTGCTCCGTCATGACGGGCGTGGGAGCCGTGATGCACACAAGCAAGGTCAGGCCCGGTGAAACGGTCGCCGTCATCGGTTGCGGCGGCGTCGGCCTTGCCTGCATCAATGGTGCCGCGATCGCGGGTGCCGGCCGCATCATCGCCGTCGACATGCAGGGTTCCAAGCTCAACCTCGCCAAGCAATTCGGCGCGACCGATGTGGTCAACCCCAGGGATGGCGACCCGGTCAAGCAGGTCATCGAACTGACCGGCGGCGGGGTGCACCACTCGTTCGAGGCGATCGGCCTCAAGCAGACCGCCGAGCAGTCCTTCCGCATGCTGGGTCGCGGCGGCACGGCCAACATCATCGGCATGATCCCGGTCGGCGTTAACATCGAACTTCACGGCGCGGACTTCCTCGGCGAGAAGAAGATCCAGGGCTCGCTGATGGGATCCAACCGCTTCCCGGTCGACATGCCACGCCTCGTCGATTTCTACATGACGGGCAAGCTGAAGCTCGACCAGATGATCTCGCGGCGCATCAAGCTTGAAGACGTCAATGAGGGCCTCGAGGAACTCAAGCGCGGCGAGCTTGCGCGCTCCGTGATCATGTTCAGCTGACGCATACGCCAACAGGAGGACGCCGCATGGCGATGAGTTCACGCGTGCTGCGTGCCTGCGCGCTGGTCATGGTGGCCCTCGCGCTGTCCTCCTGCGTGGCACCGCGCGTCGGCGCGCCCGCTGTCGCAACGCAGCCATTGCAGCCGGACTACACTTTCTGGCCGCACGATGTCAGCGACCTGAAGCCCGATCCCGGCATAAGGTATGGCGTGCTCCCCAACGGGATGCGCTACGCGATCATGCGCGGGACCCAGCCTGCAGGTGCCGTGTCTCTGCGCCTGCGGTTTGCAGCGGGCTCACTGCAGGAAAACGACGACCAGCGCGGCCTTGCGCACTTCCTCGAGCACATGGCCTTCAATGGCTCGAAGAACGTGCCGGAAGGCGAGTTCGTGAAACTCCTCCAGCGCAAGGGGCTCGCGTTCGGCGCGCACACCAATGCCTACACCAGCACCAGCGAAACCGTCTACATGCTGGAGCTGCCGAAGAATACCGCGGACCTGCTCGACACCGGGCTGATGCTTTTCCGTGAGGTCGCCGGCAACCTGACACTCGACCAGAAGGCCATCGACCGCGAGAAGGGTGTGATCCTCGCCGAGCAGCGTTCGCGCAACACGCCCGAATACCGCGCCTTCGAGGCCCGCTGGAAGATCTGGTACGAGGGCCAGCGCCTCGCCGATCGCCTGCCCATCGGCCTGACTGAAACCATCGCGGGTGCCACGCGCGAGAAGCTTCTCGAATACTATCAGCGCAACTATCGCCCCGAGCGCACCATGGTCGTCGTCGTGGGCGACATTGATGTCGCCGACATCGAGGCGCGGATCAGGAAGGGCTTCTCGGACTGGCAAGGGCAGGGCACCGATCCGCGCGATCCACCCATGGCCCCACCACGCCAGCGCGGGGTGACGGGCGCACTCTTCGTCGAGAAGAACCTGCCCGAGGTGATCACCGTCAACTGGCTGAGCCCGGCCGGGCGCGAGGCGGATACATCGCAGCTTCGCATGGCAGATTCCCGCTGGTGGATGGCCAACACGATCGTCAATCGCCGCCTTGAGCGCCTGGCGCGCGCGGCAAACCCGCCCTTCATTGCGGCCTCTGTGGGGTTCAACCACGAGCGCGGCGTCGTCAACGCATTCTCACTGTCGTTGTCCGCCAAGCCCGGATCGTGGCGTACCGCAATGGCGGCCGCGGAACAGGAAGTCCGCCGCGCCCTGCAATACGGCTTCAGCGCCAGCGAGATCGAGCGCGAAATCAAGGAATGGCGGGCCGGGCTTGAGGATTCGAACGGCTCGGCTGCCACGCGCCAGTCCGCGCAGCTGGCCCGCAACATTCTTTCGAGCTTCGACGAGCACAATGTCGCGACCCACCCCGCGGCCGAGCTTGAACTGTTCAACCGCTATGCACCGACCCTCACGCCCGAGGCCGTTCTCGCGGGCTTCCGGGAGATTGCAAGCGGCACAGGTCCGGTCGTCGTGCTCTCGACCTCGCAGGACGTGCCCGGCGGCGGGGCCGCCGTCGCCGCGGCTTTCGAACAGAGCACGCGCACGAAGGTCGAACCGCCTGCGTCCCGTGCGACACTGGCCTTTCCCTATGACAGTTTCGGACCTGCCGGGACCGTGGTCGAGCGCAAGGTCATCGACGACCTCGGCATCACGCTGATCCGTTTTGCCAACGGCGTGCGCCTGAACTTCAAGCAGACCAGTTTCGACATCGACACGGCGACCGTCAGCGTGCGCTTCGGGGGCGGCTTTGTCTCCCTGCCGCGCGATCGCGTTGGTCTTTACTGGGTCCTGCCCTTCGCCTTCAGCGAAGGCGGATTGAAGAAGCTGACGACCGACCAGCTCGAGGAATCCCTTGCAGGGCGCATCGTGTCGATAGGCGCTTCGCTCGATGATGATGCGCTGGGCTTCAGCGGCGGCACCAACCGGCGCGACCTGGCGCTGCAGCTGCAACTCATGGCCGCCTTCGCGACCGATCCGGCCTACCGGTCGGAGGGCCTCGAGCGCCAGCTGGCCTCGGCGGTCGACGACCTCAAGCAGTTCTCGTCGAGCCCCGGCCGCGTTTTGTCGCGCGAGCTCTCGGGCCTGCTGCGCTCGGGCGACAGGCGCTGGAAGTTCCCGACCCTGGAAAACCTTCAGTCTGTCTCCATGAAGGACGTCGAGGCCATCATGGCGCCCATGCTGCAGGAGGCACCCATCGAGATCGCGATCGTCGGAGACGTGAACGAGGCTGATGCCATCAAGGCAGTGGCGGCGACCTTCGGCGCCTTGAAGCCCCGTCCGACGACGTTCACTGGCCCGCCAGGCGGCCGCGACGTGCGCTTCCCCCGCGGGGGCGGAAAGTTCCGCTTCACGCATGAGGGTGCTGCCGATCAGGCGCTGGCCTATATCGCCTGGCGTGGTCCCGACTTTTACGCCGACATGCGCCGCTCGCGCACGCTGTCGCTTCTGCGCGAAATCATCAAGGTCCGTCTCACCGACGAGTTCCGCGAGGCCCAGGGCGCGGCCTATTCACCCTCGGCCGGTTCATCCTTCTCGGATGTGTTCCCGGGCTTCGGCTACCTGTCTGCCGCCTCCGAGACAAAACCCGAGCTTGTCGAGGACTTCTTCAGGACCGTGGACGATGTGGTGACCGAGATCGGCTCGGGGAAGCTGACCGATGACGTGATCGACCGCGCCCGCGCCCCCCTGGTCAAGGCGCTGGAAAAGAACCGGTTGGGCAACGGCTTCTGGGCCGGGGTCACCGTCGACCTGCAGTCCGAGCCCCGCGCCATCGAGGCCGTCAGGACCCAGATCCCCCACGTGAGCACCATCACCCGCGAGGAACTCGTGGCCGCCGCCAGGACATGGCTGAAGCCCGAGGGCAGGGTGGAAATCCGCATCCTGCCGCAGGCCCTGGCCAAGGGGTTACAACCAAAATAGGCTGTCTCTATCGGTCTGCAACCAACGGGGGAATTTGCATCCGCCGCCCCCAAAAAACCTTGGCTTTACGATTGCAAGCAGCCGGGCAATAGTCCGCCCGGATGAGAGTCCCGAAACGACATGATTAAACTCCTGAATTGGCTCGTGACCTGGTGGAACGGGTACACGATCGGCACCTGGATCTTCACGAAGCGCCACGGGCGCCTCGTCGGTGAGGATGTGCTCGGTAACGCCTATTACCAGACCGCCGACGGCAAGCGCCGTTGGGTGCTCTACAAGAACATCGCCGAGGCCTCGCTTGTACCTGCAGAATGGCACGGCTGGCTTCACCACACCTTTGACAATCCGCCAACGGTCGAACCGCCAAGGGTCAAGGCCTGGGAGCGCGAGCACCAGCCCAACCTCACGGGCACGCCGCTCGCGCAAAAGCCGGCCGGCAGCATCATGGCAGGCGGCCAGCGTCCACACGCCACCGGCGATTACGAAGCCTGGCAGCCAAAGTAGGGGAACAAGGTCCACATGCAGAACGGATTTGTCGAAACGCTGATTGGTGCCGCGGTTGTCGCCGTGGCGGGCCTGTTTTTCTACTACGGCTGGAGCACCACTGAATCGGGCTCGGTCCAGGGCTACGAACTTGTCGCCAAGTTCGAGCGCATTGATGGAATCAACGTGGGCACCGACGTGCGCCTGTCGGGCATCAAGATCGGCACGGTGACCGCGCAGGAACTCGATGCCAAGTCCTATCGCGCCGTCGTGAAGATGAACATCAAGGAAGGCGTTCCGATCCCGGATGACTCTTCGGTGAAAGTGGCGAGCGAAGGCCTGCTCGGCGGCTCCTACCTTGCCGTCATGCCGGGCGCGAGCGAGACCAACATGAAGACCGGCGGCGAATTCGAGATCACGCAGGGCTCAGTCGACCTGATCACGCTTTTCGTGAAGTCGATGTCCGGCGGCGAATCCAAGGCTGCCGATCCCGCCAGCCCGGGTGGCTCGGCCGACAACACTTCGCCGGCGATGCCGTGAAAACTGGAACCGACCGGACCTGGATACACTGATGCGCAAGTCTACGCTGACCATCGCCGCTGCGGCCCTGCTGGCAGCAACCTTCCTTGCCGGCACAGTCGCCGTGCAACCTTCGAAGGCCCAGCCCGAGCAGCCCCCTGTCGAGATCCCGTTGCCCGATCCCGTGGACCCCACGGTAACGCCTGATCCCGAACCAATCGAGGAAATGCCCGCGCCGCCGGCCCAGCCTGCGCTGCCGCCACCTGTCGCAGAGCCGGTGATGCCGCCGCCGGAAGTCATCGACCCGGCGCCCTCGACAAGCGCGGCGCCCCAGGCGCTCGGGGTAATCCTCGGCGGTATCGACAAGGTTGCCGCACGCACGGCCAGGTTCGAGATCAATCTGCGCCAGCAGGCGGTGTACAACACGCTGATCATCAAGGCCCACGCCTGCAAGACCAGGCCGCCGGAGGAACCGCCCGAGTCCGCAGCTTTCCTTGAGATCCTCGAGCGAAAGCCCGACGGAACCATGCAGAAACTGTTCTCTGGCTGGATGTTTGCATCAAGCCCGGCGCTGAACGCACTCGAGCACCCCGTCTACGACGTCTGGGTCGTGAGCTGCAAGACGGCGCCCGCCGCCAACACATCACCGGTTCCGCCCAACACGTAAAAGTCCGCTTTCTTGGCGATGGCGGGTTTCAGCAGCCGGCGATAGGCCGCCCGGCTGATCTCGATGGCCCCGAATTGTGCCAGGTGCGCCGTGATGAACTGCGTGTCGAGCAGGCTGTACCCGCCTGCTTGCAGGCGCGCGACCAGATGCACCAGCGCAATCTTGCTGGCATCGGTCGCACGGCTGAACATGCTCTCGCCAAAGAACGCGCCGCCAATGGAGGGGCCATAGAGCCCGCCCACCAGCTCTTCGCGATCCCACACCTCGACGCTGTGTGCATGCCCTGCCTTGAACAGCGCGACGTAGGAAGCTTCGATCGCGTGATTGATCCAGGTAACCTGCCGGTCCGGCACTTCCTGTGCGCACAGCGAAATCACCTTCTCGAAAGCGCAGTCGACCGTGACGGTGAACCTCGAGCACCGCATCGTGCGTGCAAGCCGTCGCGGAACGTGGAAGCGGTCGAGGGGCAGGATCCCGCGTCGCAGCGGATCCACCCAGCCGACCTCCGCATCGTCGCGATGGTCCGCCATCGGGAAAAGGCCCTGGCGGTAGACCTCAAGCAGGAGGTCGGCAGGCAGGACGGGACCCGGCAAGCGGTCCGTCACGGAATCAGCCCGCTTCCTGCTGGCGCTTGAGGTACTTCTCGAGCCAGTGGATCGAGTAATCGCCGTCGATGATGTCCTTTTCGTTCACCAGAGCCTGGAAGAGGGGGATCGTCGTCTCGATGCCGTCGATCACGAACTCCGACAGGCTCCGGCGCAGCCGCATGAGGCACTCGGTGCGGTTCTTGCCGTGCACGATCAGCTTGCCGATCAGGCTGTCATAATTGGGCGGGATCCGGTACCCGGAATAGGCGGCTGAATCCACACGCACGCCAAGCCCGCCCGGCACATGGAAATCCTTGATGAGGCCGGGCGACGGGCGGAACGTCTTCGGGTTCTCGGCATTGATGCGGCACTCGATGGCGTGACCCGAATAGGTCACATCCGACTGGTCAAACCCGATCATGCCGCCATGGGCCACGCGCAATTGCTCGCGCACAAGGTCAAGCCCTGTAATCATCTCGGTGACAGGGTGCTCGACCTGCAGGCGCGTATTCATCTCGATGAAATAGAACTCGCCATTTTCGTAGAGGAACTCGATCGTACCGACACCAAGGTAGCCAAGCTCACCCAGGGCGTCCGTCACGATCTTGCCGATCCTGTCGCGCGCCTCGGGGTTCAACGCCGGAGAGCCTGCTTCCTCCCAGACCTTCTGGTGGCGCCGTTGCAGCGAGCAATCACGTTCGCCGAGATGCACCACCTTGCCATTGCTGTCGGCAAGGACCTGGATCTCGATATGTCGCGGTAATTGCAGATAGCGCTCGAGATAAACGGCATCGTCGCCGAACGCGGCTTTCGCCTCCGACCGGGCGGTTGCCAGCGCGATCGCAAGCTCTCCCTCGTCCCGCGCGACCTTCATGCCGCGTCCGCCACCGCCGGCGGCCGCCTTCACGATCAGCGGGTAGCCGATTTCTGCAGCAACCTTCAGCGCTTCCTCGTCGGTCGTGATGCCACCGTCCGATCCCGGAACGACGGGAATGCCAAGCCGCCTGACCGCCTTCTTGGCCTCGATCTTGTCACCCATCAGGCGGATGTGGGCGGGCTTCGGCCCGATGAAGGTGATCCCGTGTTCCTCGATGATCTCGGCGAACTTGGCGTTCTCCGACAGGAACCCGTAGCCCGGGTGAACGGCCTGTGCCCCCGTGATCTCGCACGCGGTCACGATGGCAGGTATGTTCAGGTAGCTGTCGCGCGCCAGCGGCGGACCGACGCAGACGCTCTCGTCGGCCATGCGCACATGCATGGCGTTTGCATCGGCCGTGGAGTGGATCGCGACGGTCTTGATGCCCATCTCATGGCACGCGCGGTTGATGCGCAATGCAATTTCGCCACGATTGGCAATCAGAACCTTGTCGAACATGCGCGTGGTTACCTGGCCTGCCTATTCAATGATCATCATCGGCTCGCCGTACTCGATTGGCTGGCCGTCATTCACGATCACCTTGGTGACCCGGCCCGCGCGCGGCGCAGGGATCTGGTTCATCGTCTTCATGGCCTCGATGATCAGCAATGTCTGCCCTTCCTTGACCGTGTCACCCACCTTCACGAAGGGCGCCGCACCAGGCGAGGGGGCAAGATAGGTCGTCCCCACCATGGGCGAAGTGACAAGGCCAGGGTGGCCGGGTGTCTCGGACGCCTTGGGCGCCGCGGCAGGCGCGGAAACAGGGGCGGTGACAACGCTAGCAGGCGCGACGGCGGCCATCGCAGAGACACTGACGGCACGGGCGACGCGGACCCTCAGCCCCGCCTTTTCAATCTCGATCTCGGTCAGACCGGTCTCTTCGAGGATGCCGGCCAGGTCGCGGATCAGGCGAGCTTCAAGGGGATCGTTGGACGCTTTGGTGTCTTTGCTCATGGATTAACCTTTGGGGCCGCAGGGCCGGTCAGGCGGTTCTCAGAAGCCGGGACAGTGCAACGAGGGCCAGCACATAGCCCTGCGCACCCAGGCCGCAGACAACGCCGGTCACGGCGGGGGAGACATACGAGGTGTGGCGGAAGGGTTCCCGTCTGTAGGGGTTGGAGATATGCACCTCCACCGCCGGCTGGTTGAAGGACTTGAGCGCATCGTGAAGCGCCACCGAGGTGTGCGTATAGGCCCCGGCATTCAGAATCAATCCCGAAGCTGACTGCCGGGCCTCCTGGACCCAGTCGACCAGTTCACCCTCGTGGTTGGTCTGGCGGAACACGATGGTTAAGCCCAGCGACAGGGCTTCTTTCCTGCAACTTTCCTCAATGTCGGCAAGCGTCGTGTTCCCATAAATTTCAGGCTCACGCGTGCCCAGAAGATTGAGGTTTGGACCGTTCAAGACATAGATTGGCTTGGTCATTGCGTCCTGGGCCACAGATAGTGTTAACAGCGCACAACACAGTTATACCCGTAGTCACGTGGCAGCGAAAGAACCGACCGGACCGGTGGTTTCCCGACATCGGGCGCGCGAGGTCACGGGTTCAGTCCATGTGAGGCCAGGCCTTGTCGATGAGAGTAGTGATCAACGGAAAGGAACAGGAGCTCGCAAGCCCCCTGACGGTCTCCGAACTGCTCGAGCAGCTTGGCCTTGACCGGCGCAAGGTTGCCGTCGAGCGCAACCTCGAGATCTTACCCCGCTCCGTCCATGACCGGACAGCGCTGGCCGATGGCGACAGGCTCGAGATCGTAAGTTTCGTGGGTGGCGGCTAGGGCAGGAGAGGCAGGACATGGGCTCAGACCAGGATACCTGGACAGTCGCCGGACGCACATTCAGCTCGCGGCTGATCATCGGCACCGGCAAGTACCGCGACTACGCGCAGAACGCCGACGCCCTCGTGGCCTCTGGCGCCGAGATCGTGACCGTGGCCTTGCGGCGCGTGAACGTCAGCGACCCGTCGGCGCCACGGCTTGTCGACTTCATCGACCCCCGGAGATACACCTACCTGCCCAATACGGCGGGCTGCTACACGGCCGAGGACGCGATCCGCACGCTACGGCTCGCCCGCGAGGCTGGCGGGTGGAATCTCGTGAAGCTCGAGGTTCTTGGTGACCGCAAGACCCTCTATCCCGACATGGTCGAGACCCTGCGTGCAACCGAAATCCTCATCAAGGATGGTTTCGACGTCATGGTCTATTGCTCCGACGATCCCCTCCTGTGCAAGCGCCTCGAAGAGGCCGGTGCCGCCGCGATCATGCCGCTCGCCGCGCCAATCGGCTCGGGCCTGGGCATACAGAACCCCGTGAACATCAGGCTCATAATCGAAGCGGCGAAGGTGCCCGTTCTGGTTGACGCAGGCGTTGGCACGGCCTCGGACGCAGCCATTGCGATGGAGCTTGGGTGCGATGGCGTGCTCATGAATACGGCCATCGCCGAGGCGCGTGACCCTGTGATGATGGCGGCCGGAATGAAGGCCGCGGTCGAGGCAGGGCGCCTGGCCTATCGGGCCGGTCGCATGAAAAAGAAGCTATACGCCGACCCTTCCTCGCCGCTCGCCGGGCTGATCTAGGCTATTTCCCCGAGGCCGCTTTCTTGCGCGCGTCCGCCACGGCCAGCTTGAGTTCCGACAGCGGCATCGCGCCGGAGTGCGGCGTATCTCCGATATAGAACGTCGGCGTCGCATCGACCCCGAGCTTTTCGGCCAATTCATGGTTGCGCGCAATGACATCGGCGACCTGAGGCGACGCCATGTCCGTGTTCAGCCGCGCCATGTCGATGCCGACACCGCGCGCGGTGGCCATGATGCTGTCGGGGGTCACCTCCTCGGCCTTCATCATGGCAAGATGGAAGTCCCAGTATTTTCCCTGCTTGTTCGCAGCAAGCGCCGCGCGGGCCGCGAGCTCGGACTCGCGCGAGAGGATCGGAAACTCCTTCATGATCAGCCGGATATTGCCATCCAGCTTCACCAGTTGCGCGAGTTCGGGCATGAGCCGCCGACACGGCCCGCAGCGATAGTCGAAGAACTCGACGATCGTCACGTCACCCTTGGGGTTCCCCACGACGATCGCGTCCGCGCGGTTGAACAGGTCGGCGGCATGTTTGGTGGCGCCCTCGGCCATCCGCGTCTGGCGTTGGTCCTTTTCCTTCTGCTCCATGCGCCGGGCCGCCTCGAAGATGACTTCGGGGTTCTCCAGCAGGTAGTTGCGCACGATCTGCTCGACATCCTGGCGGCTGCGAACCTGGCTGGGAATGTCTCCTCCGGCGCCGCCGGGTGCCAGGACGAACCAGTAGACGAGGGCCACGGCGGCCAGGCCCGCAAGGCCAACGGCAAGGGCAATTCTTGTGGGTGTCATGGACGGCGGTTACCTTGGAAGTCGGGCCTGATCAACGCCGCGAAGCCTGCTTGCTCTGCTCGGACTGCGCGATCGAAATGATGTCATTTGCGCGCTGCCAGTCCCGGCCATTCTCCTTGAGGCTGGGCAGCGCGCGCTGGGCAAAGCTGACGGCTTGCGGATAGCGACGGATCGAGAAGAAGCGCTCCGCCGTGGCAAGTGACGCCAGCGCATCATCGCCTGAACGCGCATGCGCATCGGCGAGGTAATACCACGCCATTGCATTCTCGGGTTCGTCGCGCAGCGCCGCCTTGAGGTGCTTGATGGCTTCCGGCACGCTCGCTGCTTGTTCCGTAGCCAGAAGTGCCGATGCAAGCCCGATACGCAGCAGCGGCTCTTCGGGCGCCAACTCGACCGATTTGCGATAGGCAGGCACACCTTCTACCGGCTGGCTTGATTCCACCAGCATCTGTCCTCGCAGTTCCCAGAAAAAGGGGTTCTCGGGTTCCTCGGCAAGCAGGCTGTCGATTTGCGGAAGCGCCCTCTCGAGATCCGCAGCACGGAAAAAGGCGGCTGCGCGCGCATAGCGCGCGGGCTTGCTCTGGTCCGTGGCAGGATAACGACGCAACGCAACGGCCGGCGCGTCGATGAAGCCGCGCAGCTTGGCGACCATCATGTCGTATTCCTTCTGGTCCCGTTCGCTGTCGCGCCGGTCCCTGAAGGGCGACTTGTCGACCATGCTGCGAAGCGTGCTGGCACGTTCTCGCGAGAGCGGGTGCGTCCGCACAAACGGATCCTGCTTGGCGCCGGACAATGCCTCCTGGTCGGCAAACAGGTCAAATACGGCATACATGCCGCGTGGTGACTGCCCGGTCACCTCAAGCAGCTTCACACCCGCCTGGTCGGCCGCAGCTTCCTGCGTTCGGCTATAACTGAAGAACTCGCGCTGCGCGATCGACTGTGAACCCATGAGAAGCCCGAGCCCCAAATCCGGCGCACCTGCGGCAATCGCGGCGACACCCGCCAGCATGCCGATGACCATAGGCACCTGTGCCTTGCCCATCGCGTCCATGCCACGGACAAGATGTCCGCCCGAGATATGACCCGTTTCGTGCGCGATCACACCCTTCAGCTCGTTGGGCGACTTGAGCGACGTGATCATGCCCGTATTGATGAAGACATTCTGTCCGCCGGCAACGAAGGCGTTCAGGCTGTCATCCTTGATGATGTAGATATTCACGGACTTCGCATCGAGCCCAGCAGCCCTGAAAAGCGGATCGCTATAGTTACGCAGGATGCGCTCGATTTCTGCATCGCGAATTCCTGTCCGGTCAGCGGCACGGGCAGACGTGGCAGCGACAAGAACGAGGAGCGTTGCCGCAAGGCAGTGCCGCAGGATGGTGATCGTCCTTGGCCACGGCGTCATGGGGTGTCAAACTCCAGTTGAAGGGCAGCCGCCGGATCGGCATTCACCCTGTGCACCGTCACGTGTCTTTTCACGGTAAGGGGCGCGGCAGAAGGCGTCAATCGGATCCACGTGACCTTTCCTTCAGATTGGTACGATAAACGGCGAAAATCAGGCAGTTTCGGGGTGATCCAGTGAAATCCCGGTCGCACGAAAGGGTGAATGTGAAGCCGTCACGCAGAAGCCAGATTGAACCCTTCAGGGTGATGGAGGTGCTCGACGCCGCCAACCGGCGCGCGCGGGAGGGCCATCCCGTCTTCCACCTCGAGGCAGGGCAGCCTTCCACCATGGCCCCGCGCCTTGCGCTCGAAGCGGCAAGCCGCGCCCTGAACTCGATGACGCTGGGCTACACCGAGGCGCTTGGCCTGCCGCCCCTGCGCGAACGCATCGCGCGACACTACGCCGGGACCTACGGCGTCGATGTGGCGTCCGAGCGCGTGATCGTCACCACAGGCTCGTCCGCTGCCTTTGTCCTGGCGTTCCTGCTCGCCTTTGACCAGGGCCAGTGCCTCGCCATTGCAAACCCGGGATACCCGGCCTACCGCAACATCGCGCGCGCGCTCGACCTGCGCACCCATCTGGTCGACTGTGGCATTGAGCGCGACTTTCGCATGTCGGCTCGGGATCTCGCCGGCGTCAGTGCCGATGGCGTGCTGATTGCAAGTCCGTCAAATCCCAGCGGCACGGTGATGCCCCCCAGCGACATACGTGACATTGCAGCCCTGTGCCGCGAGCGCGGCATGGCGCTCATATCGGACGAGATCTATCACGGCCTGACCTATGACTGCTCCGCGCAGACGGCTCTGGCCTTCGATCCGGAAGCGATCGTCATCAACAGCTTCTCGAAATACTACTCGATGACCGGTTGGCGTATCGGCTGGATGATTGTCCCGGCCGACTTGGTCGCATCGGTCGAGCGCCTGACGCAGAACTTCTACATCTCGCCCCCCACACTTTCGCAACTGGCAGCGATGGCAGCCATGGACGCGCATGACGAGCTCGAGGGTCATGTTGCCCGCTACCGCGTGAACCGCGACCGGCTGCTCGCGGCGCTGAAGCAGTGCGGTTTCGAGCAGCTCGCCCCCGCGGAGGGTGCCTTCTACCTCTATGCCCGCACGACCCCGTTCGGGCTCTCATCCCCGGAGTTCTCGCGCCGCCTCCTCGCCGAAACCGGCGTGGCTGCGACCGCAGGCCTCGACTTCGACCCCGTGTCAGGCGCGGAGTGGATCAGGTTCTCCTACGCCGGATCGGAGGCTGACGTGTCATCAGCCGCCGAACGTCTCGTGGCGTGGTGCGCAAGTCTGCGAGCGAGGCGCGCCTAGCCGTCGGCGCGCTTCTGCCACCAGCCCCGCTTCTTGGGACCGTCGGGCGCATCGGAATCGGGCGGCGGCGGTTCCTGCCGGGGCCCAGTTTCGCTGCGTTCGGGCTTGGCGCCAAACCCGAAGAATGCCGCGATGGATGAGCGCTCCGGGCGGGCCTCTGCGCCCCGCGGTGCGATCTCTTCTGGCATGGACGGCACCTCGACAGGTTCCCGCCGCGGCGCGACATCCACGGGACGCCTGATCGTGGGTTCAGGGGGTGCACCATGCATCCGCTCCTGTCCACCCTCGCCGGGCCAGGCAGCCTCGAAAGCCTCGGCAGGTGTCGGCAAGTGGGCGATGCCACTGGCGGGCGCGGGCCTCTCGCCCTGGTTCTCTCCTTCGCCAAAGCGACGACCCCGACGACCGCGCCGGCCGCGACGCCTGCGCTTGCGCTGGCCGTCGCCGGCCTCGCCACCCTGGCTGTGACCCTCGCCACCACCCTGCAAGCCCTCACCGTCATCTTCGCCGTCGCCACCCGCGTCACTCTCGCCGTCGCTGAGCTCCGAGGGGCCCTCTGCCGAAGCAGTTGCCAGATCCTCTTCGATGGTCTCTCCATGCTCGGCACGCGGCCCACGCTCGCGATCCCGGTCGCGACCGCGCCTGCGGCGGCGCCGGCGACGATTGCGTCCGTCGCCCGTCTCCTCGGCCTGCGCTGAAGGTGCGCCAGGTGCATCGTCCTCATCCGACGCCTCCGAAACCTCGGCATCGACCACGTCCAGCGGATCCGGCTCGTTCGCATCAAGCTGGCTTTCCACGGTGACGGCACTGCCGCCGGCAGCCTTGCGCGGCGCATAGGTCACGGGCGCCCCGCGCTCGATCTCGTAGGCCGACGCGGCCAGCGAGGTGACGGACTCGATATAGATGTAAACTCCGTTGCGCTCCTCGATCGCGTTCAACTGGGCGCGCTTGTGGTTGAGGATGTAGAGCGCCACCTCCGGCGGCACGCGCAGGGTCGCCGCCTGTATCTTGTCATGCTGGCAGTATTCCTCGATCGCGCGCAAAACGCGCAGCGCCATGGAGCCCACCGAACGGATGACGCCGCGGCCTTCACAATGGGGGCAGGGCGTCGTCGCGCCCTCGATCATGCCCGCGCGCAGGCGCTGGCGTGACATCTCGAGCAGGCCGAACGGGCTGATGCGGCCCAGCTGGATGCGCGCGCGGTCATGGCGCAGACAGTCCTTGAGCCGCTTCTCGACCGACCGGTTGTTCCGGTGCTCTTCCATGTCGATGAAGTCGATGACGACAAGGCCGGCAAGGTCGCGTAGCCGCAGTTGTCGCGCGATCTCCTCGGCAGCCTCAAGGTTTGTCTTGAGTGCCGTATCCTCGATATGGTGCTCGCGCGTCGACTTGCCCGAGTTGACGTCAATCGCAACCAGCGCCTCTGTCTGGTTGATGACGATGTAACCGCCCGAACGCAGACGCACCGTCGGGTTGAACATGCTGTCGAGTGCGGCCTCGACGCCATAGCGCTGGTACAGCGGGATACTGTCGCGATACCACTTCACGCTGTCGGCGTGGCTGGGCATCAGCATCGACATGAAGCCATGCGCCTCGCGGTGACCGAGTTCGCCCTCGACCAGGATCTCGTCGATTTCCTTCGAGTACAGGTCGCGGATCGTGCGCTTGATGAGGTTGCCTTCCTCATAGACCAGGGTTGGCGCCGTCGAGCGCAGCGTCAGGTCGCGAACCGAATCCCACTGCCTGAGCAGATACTCGAAGTCGCGGCGGATCTCCTGCTTCGTCCGGTTGGCGCCCGCAGTGCGGATGATGACGCCCATGCCCTCCGGGACTTCCAGCTCGGAGGCCATTTCCTTGAGCTTGCGGCGATCCGAAACATTCGAGATCTTGCGCGAGACCCCGCCGCCACGATCCGAGTTGGGCATCAGCACGCAGTAGCGGCCTGCCAGCGAAAGATAGGTCGTCAGCGCAGCGCCCTTGTTGCCGCGTTCTTCCTTGACGACCTGAATCAGCAGAACCTGACGGCGCTTGATAACTTCCTGGATCTTGTAGCGGCGGAACGAGCGGGGCTGGCGGCGCGGCACTTCCTCCAGCGCATCCTCTTCGTCGCTGCTTTCCTGCGCATCGTCGTGCGCGCCATTGGCATTGCCGGTTGCTGCGACGCCCGCCTCGGCCGGAACCGGATTGCCTCCTGCCTCGCCGATGCCAGGCGCCTCGCCCCCATCCTGCGGGGCAGGGGCGTCGGCGCCGGTCTCCGGGTCGTGAACCCACACATCGTCGCCTTCCTCGGCAACGACCTCGACGATTTCAGGCTCGATGTCGCCCTCGCGTACACTGGCCTCGAAGGGTTCGCCATTGGTACCTTCATCAGGACTGGAGGGCGTTTCGTTTTCCCCGCTTTCGGCTTCGCTGCCGTCGTCCTGCGCCTCGCGCTCGTCGGCGCGTGCCGCCTCCAGCAGCGCCTGCCGGTCGGCTGTGGGGATCTGGTAATAATCCGGATGGATCTCCGAGAAGGCGAGGAACCCGTGGCGGTTACCGCCATACTCGACAAAGCAGGCCTGGAGCGAGGGCTCCACGCGGGTCACCTTTGCGAGATAGATGTTGCCCTTCAGCGGGCGACGTGAGGCAGACTCGTAATCGAACTCCTCGACCTTGTTGCCATCAAGGATGACAACCCGTGTTTCTTCCGGGTGGCTCGCGTCCACCAGCATTCTCTTGGTCATTTGAAAGTCCCTTGCGAGCCGCGCGCACCGCTGAAGCGAGTGTCCGAAGGGCTTCGGACGACGCCAGCGGGCGGGCTCGATTTGTGATTGAAGTTGAGCGGGCGCTCGCGGACCGACGGCGCGCAGGCGAAGCTGGCAGAAAGCCATCCCTCTGCGTCGGTATCCGGCAAGCGAAAATTACCATGGCATTCCAATGCCCTGACACGACCGGGCGGGGATCGCCGGCCAATTGGGTGGCAAAGTCGCGGGCACGTCATCTCGAGGACGAGTTGCGGCCGCGAAGTCGCCGCGATGGGGCTTTGTGCTGTGCGACGCAGGCGCCGCACAGGAACAACCCTGACACGCTTGTAATCGTCTTGCCGGCCCGCCGCAACGGAATAAACCCCGTTTTGCGGAACTTCCCGTGCAGGTAGACCACGAGCAAGCGCCGACCCGGCAGAAAACCGGACCAACTGGATGGAGATTGCCACGGCGCTGGCTAACGCGGCGTCAACGTCATTGCGGCAGGATCAACCCTGTATAGTGGAATTAACGAAATGATTCGCACAATTGCTGCATCGCTGATCGTCAGGTTGTTGCGTGCCACAGGTACCGCGGCAGCGGTGCTGGCGTTCGCCGTGGCGGCAGCGTTCACTGGCGCGCCCGCCCGGGCGGAGCCGGTCGCCTGGATCTCGGAGGTGCGCCTCGGCCAGCACAAGGACCACACGCGGATCGTCCTGCGGGTGGACCGCAAGCTCGATTTCCAGCTTTTTTCGCTTGAAGCCCCCTACCGGATCGTTGTCGATTTCCCCGAGTTGGGCTGGCGGGTGGACCCGAGGTCCGGCAGCCACGCTGTCGGCCTGGTCAGGGGCTACCGATATGGCTCCTACAAGCCCGGCACCTCGCGCATGGTGATCGATCTTGCGGGACCGGCTGTGGTCGCTAACCGTTTCTTGCTGCCACCCGAGGGCGCGAACGGCGAGTATCGGCTGGTGCTTGACCTTGCGCCCACCGATGCCGCCACCTACGCAGCCGCCTCTGGCTGGAAAGGGCCGGCCGAACCCGCCGAACCCGAGCCTGAGATCCGGACGGGCAAGCCTCAGCGCGCGCGCAACGCACTGCCCGTGGTCATCGTGGACGCAGGACACGGCGGCATCGACCCCGGGGCCACGGGTGTCTCCGGCACCCGCGAGGCGGAGGTCGTTCTCAAGGTGGCCCAGAGCCTCGCCGAAAACCTCCGAAAGACCGGCCGCTACAAGGTCATCATGACCCGCGATGAGGACATCTTCCTGTCGCTCAAGGCACGGGTCGCGATTGCCCGAAAGAACAAGGCAGACCTCTTCGTCTCGATCCATGCCGACGCTGCGCCTGCGGCAACAGCCCGCGGCGCCTCGGTCTACACGCTGTCCGAAAGGGCCTCCGACCGCGAGGCTGAAGCCCTGGCCCGCTCCGAGAACCAGTCCGACATCATCGCCGGCATCGATCTTGCCAACGAACCCGACATCGTCACCAGCATCCTGATCGACCTCGCCCAGCGCGAGACAAACAACCTGTCCGCGCAGTTCGCCCAGATTCTCATCCCGGAGCTGCATACAGTAGGAAGCTTAACCCTACGGACTCACAGGTTTGCCGGCTTCCATGTTCTGAAGTCGATCGACGTTCCCTCTGTCTTGATCGAGCTGGGCTTCCTGACGAACGCCGAGGACGAGAACGCCATGCGGGGCGGCAAGTGGCGCCGCAACATGGCCGAGGCCATCGCCCGGGCGGTCGACGGTTACTTCGCCGCCGATCCCGGCAAGAACGGCCGCGAACATGCGGCGTCGCGGCGCGAATGACACCGGAAGACGCAGAAAGGCTGGGGGATTTAGGGGGGCACGCCACTTCCGCGTATTGAATTTGCATGCACCGGCAGCGCGCCGTGGTATAACACGCCGGCGCAGGCCCTAGCGCAGGACAGCTTAAACTCATGTATCGATTTTTTGCGTACACCGTCGGCGGCATCGCGGTCCTTGCGATCTCCGTTTTTGCCGGTATTGCGTTGTATCTCTACAAGCTCAGCCAGGACCTGCCGGACTACGGTTCGCTCGCGAACTATCAGCCGCCGATCACGACCCGCGTCTACGGGAATGACGGTTCGCTGATCGCAGAGTATGCGCGCGAGAGGCGCCTGTTCGTGCCCATCGAATCCATCCCGCGTGGCGTGATCGACGCGTTCCTCTCGGCGGAAGACAAGGACTTCTACACGCATCCCGGCGTTGACCTGAACGGCGTCATGCGCGCCGTTTACACCAACCTCCAGAACTACATGTCGAACGGAGGCCGCAGGCCCGAGGGTGCATCGACCATCACCCAGCAGGTGGCCAAGAACTTCCTGCTCACCAGCGAGGTCAGCCTCGAGAGAAAGATCAAGGAGTGGATGCTCGCCTTCCGCCTTGAAGACGCTTACTCCAAGGACAAGATCCTCGAACTCTACCTGAACGAGATCTTCCTGGGCTCCGGCTCCTACGGCGTTGCGGCTGCCGCTTACAACTACTTCGACAAGTCCCTCGACGAGCTGACCCTCGCCGAGACCGCCTACCTTGCCGGCTTGCCGAAGGCGCCGTCGAACTATCATCCCGTTCGCCAGTACAAGCGTGCGATCGAGCGGCGCAACTACGTCATCGATCGCATGGCCGAGAACCAGCTGATCAGCGACGAGGATGCAAGGATCGCGCTCGCCGAAGATCTTGTCCCGAAGTTCAGGCCCCCCGGCGCGCAGTCGGCTGACTCTGAATATTTCGCCGAGGAGATTCGGCGCTGGATCCAGCAGAAATATGGCGACCAGTCGCTCTACGACGGAGGTCTCGCCGTGCGCTCGACCTTCGACCCGACGCTGCAGCGCTTCGGCGTCCAGGCCCTGCGCAAGGGCCTCGTCGCCTATGACCGCCGTCATGGCTGGCGCGGTCCGGTTTCGCGGGTCGACCTGTCGGGCGACTGGCAGAAGGCCATGGAAAAAATCCCTCTCCTGCGCGACGTGCCAGAGTGGAAGCTCGCCGCCGTAACAGGCTTGATCGGCAACGAAGCGGCGAAGATCACGTTGCTCGATGGCTCCGAGGGCCGTATCCCGCTCGCCGAGATGAAATGGGCCCGCAAGTTCATCACCAACGACCGCATGGGTCCGGAAATCCGCAAGCCCTCCGAGGTGGTGACGCCCGGCGACGTGGTCTATGTCGAGGCCTTGCCCAAGACCCCCGAGAACCCGAACACCGGCGCCTTCACGTTGCGCCAGGTTCCCAAGGTCAATGGCGGCCTTCTCGCCATGGATCCGCACACCGGCCGGGTCATGGCACTGGTCGGCGGTTTCAGCTACTACGCCAGCGAGTTCGATCGCGCCTGGCAGGCCTATCGCCAGACGGGTTCGTCCTTCAAGCCGATCGTCTACGCGGTCGCGCTGAATGAAGGTTACACGCCCTCCAGCATCGTCCTCGACACCCCCTTCATGGCAAGCCAGGGGCAGGGCCTGCCCATGTGGCGTCCCGACAACTACGATGAAAGCTACGCGGGCCCTTCGACACTGCGCCAGGGCTTGGAGAAATCACGAAACCTCATGACAGTGCGCATTGCCGCGGACGTTGGCATGGAAAAGGTTGTCGAGCTGTCACGCCGGCTTGGCACCACGGACAAGATGCTGCCTGTGCTGGCGAACGCGCTTGGCTCGACCGAGTCCACCATCGTGCGCATGGTCCAGGCCTATTCGACGTTCGTGAATGGGGGCAAGCGCGTCGTGCCCACGCTTGTCGACCGCATCCAGGATCGCCACGGCAAGACAATCTTCCGTCACGACAACAGGGTCTGCGAGGGCTGTAACGCCGACAGCTGGCAGGACCAGGAAGAGCCACTGATCGAGAGTGACGCCCAACCCATCCTGGATTCGCGGACCGCCTACCAGATCACGCACATGCTCGAAGGCGTCATCGAACGTGGCACTGCGATGGTCGTGCGCTCGGTCGGCGTGCCGCTGGCTGGGAAGACCGGAACCACCAACGACTACAAGGACGCCTGGTTTGTTGGCTTCTCGCCGAACCTCACGGTTGGCATTTACATCGGCTTTGACCAGCCGATGTCCATGGGCCACGGTGAAACCGGCGGCCAGAACGCGGCACCCATCTTCAGGGACTTCATGACCGAGGCCGTCGGCAAGCAGCCGCCGGTGCCATTCCGGGTTCCGCCGGGCATCCGCATGGTGCGCGTTGATCTTAAGTCGGGTCACCCCTCTGCGTCCGGCGCCGTACTCGAAGCCTTCAAGGCCGGCACCGAACCTGGCTCAGGCTACGTCGCCCGGGGCGATGGTTGGGGCGCTGCGGGTACGGCCAATGACGACGACACCGAGGAAGCCAATGGCCCTGGCAACCAGACGAATTGGGGCCTCTATTAGCACCCCTATTGAGGTAAGCGGGACAATGGCCTGAGCGCCATGTCCCCGTGATGGATAAGTGAAACATGCGCGCAGAAATGGAAACACTGGCTGAGCAGGTGAGGCAATCGCTGTCCCTGCTGAGGAGGCATCTTTGACCCGGATGCCGCGCGCCGCCGCCTTGACGAGTTGAACGCCAGGGCAGAAGACCCTGCGATCTGGAACGATCCCTCCGCTGCGCAGAAGATGATGCGCGAGCGCAACAAGCTCGAGTCGTCGCTCCAGTCTTACGAAACCCTCATCCGGGACTATGACGATTCAATTACGCTCATCGAGATGGCGGTCGAGGAATCAGACGCCGCCATGACGGTCGAGGCAGAGCAGGGGTTGCGCGACCTGAGCGCCCGCGCGCGGCAGGCCGAGATGCAGTCGCTATTCTCGGGCGAAGCCGACGGCAACGATTGCTACGTTGAAATCCATGCCGGCGCCGGCGGCACCGAGAGCCAGGATTGGGCCTCGATGCTGTTTCGCATGTATACGCGCTGGGCCGAGCGCAAGGGCTTCAAGTGGGAACTGATCGAAGAAAGCCTGGGAGAAGAGGCTGGGCTGAAGTCGGCCACGATCCACATCAAGGGCGAGAATGCCTTTGGCTGGTGCAAGACCGAGTCGGGCGTGCACCGCCTCGTCCGCATTTCGCCCTTCGATTCAAATGCTCGACGCCACACAAGCTTTGCAAGCGTGTGGGTCTATCCGGTGATTGACGACTCGATCGAGATCGATATCTCCGACAAGGACGTCCGCATCGACACCTACCGCGCCAGCGGCGCCGGCGGCCAGCACGTCAACAAGACCGAAAGCGCGATCCGCATCACCCACATCCCGACGGGCATCGTGGTGTCGTGCCAGAATGATCGCTCGCAGCACAAGAACCGCGCAACGGCCTGGGCCATGCTTCGCTCGCGCCTTTATGAGTTCGAGCTTGAGAAGCGCGAGGCCGCAGCGCAGGCCATCAATTCCACCAAAACCGACATTGGCTGGGGGCACCAGATCCGCAGCTACGTCCTTCAGCCATACCAGCTGGTCAAGGACCTGCGCACGGGGACGCAGAGCTACTCACCACAGGACATTCTCGACGGCGATCTCGATGCGTTCATGCAGTCATCGCTGGCGCAGAAACTAAAAGGCGGCGCAGATGCGCCGCCTGTCGAAGACCTGGACTGAGACCTTGATCAGATTTACTGGCGCGACTTGATGGCACCAAGCAGGCTTCCCGTGCCTGTGGTGCGCGTTGCACCCGGATTGACAGTGCGCGGAAAATTGGGCGATGACGCGGGCGCGGCAGGCGCCGCCGGCGCAGCAGCCACGGCCGGTACCGCAGCAAGATCCCGCTTCGGCTCAAAGCTTGCCTTCGGTTCAGGCTTGCCTGCTGTTTCCGCGAGGGGGTCGGCGCTGTGGCGGCAGGATCCCTCGAAGAAGGCACCCACTTCGACGGCCAGAACTTCGTGCAGGATCGTGCCTTCCATGTGGCACGTGCTCGAAAGGTGAACCTTGCGTGCGCGCACGACCCCGCTGACGCGGCCGCGGATCGTGCATTCCTCGGCGACAATCTCGCCCTCGAAATTGGCGCGCTCGCCGATCGTCACGGAACCCGAACGGATGTCACCATCGACGCGCCCATCAATCTGGATGTCGCCGGTCGATGTAAGCGTTCCGATCACGACCAGATCATCGGAAATGATCGACGGAGCCGAACGTCCAACGCGCTTCTGCTGCTGGGGCAACGGAAGATTGCCCGAGTTCGTTGGAGGATTACCCTTGCTACCCCTTGTAAACATTGCGCCCCGCATCGAAGAACTTCATTGGGTTTCTGACAACGTCGTTGAACCAGATCTCATAGTGCAGGTGAGGTCCGGTACTGCGACCACTTGATCCCATCGTACCAATCTTCTGCCTGAATTGCACTACGTCTCCTGGCTTCACAAGGCTTGTTTTCAAATGTGCATAACGTGTACGCACACCGCCGCCATGCTCGATATCGATGCAAAGACCGTACGGACCCCTCAGGCCCGAGAACACCACGCGACCCGTTAGCGTCGCCATGATCGGCGTGTTGAACTCCCCGGCCATGTCTGCGCCCGCGTGGAACGCCAAGCGTCCTGTGAAGGGATCTACGCGGTAACCATAACCACTGGTTGAACGATACTGCCCATGTTCGATCGGCGTGACCATCGGAAGGCGGGTCATCGCCGCGGTCAGGCTGTCCAGCCGGCTATAGATCTCGGCCACATCGGCAAAATCGCGTTCGAAGTCATCGATTCCATCGCCTGCAGCTGCACGGATTTCAGCGCCAAGGCCCGCCGCAAGGAACGGCCCACCCACGCCCAGCTTGCGCTTGGCCGCACCGCCGCCGACTTGTGCGATTACCGTATCAACCGGCATTTCAGCCGTTTTCAGGATTCCCTCGAAGCGCTCCATCCGGCGCGCCGCGCCTTCCCGCAGGTCGCTGAGCAGCGCCACCTGGCTCTTCTTGATCAGTTCAAGCCGATCCTCGAGCGCGGCGATCTTCTGGACCACGTGGTTCTTGGCAAGCGCCGCCTTCGCGCCTGAACTGTCGCCTCGTGGCGCCACAGATGCCGCCACGGTACCAAGCGCTCCATCGCTGATCGTGCGCTGCGGCCGTCCCTGACGCGGTGCAGATGCAATCGACGCCGACTGCATCTGGATCGTGTTGCCGGTTTCGCTGGGACCGCGCGTCCGCGCGAAGACAGGACCGCCGTAGCGGCCCATATCGGCCACCTGCCGCCGCAGGCTGATCTGGCGCTTGTCCATGGCCTGCTTCTGCATCAGCAGCGCGGTCAGCTGGCGGTGCTTCGATTCAAGGTCACGCGTGGCGTTCTGGAAACGCTCCTCGGCGAGAACGAGCAGGCCGTTCAGTTCGTCATAGGCCAATTGCTGCTGTGAGAGCTTGGCTTCATAGACATCCTGCATGCTCGCATAGCGCTGGTCCTTCACCGAGATGATCTGATCCTTGAAGATCACCACGACTGAGGCATAGACGAGCCAGCAGAGCACCGAAAAAAGTCCGAAGGCAACTGTGACCTGAAAGGTAGGACTGAACTCGACGAACGTCACGGACCCGCGGCTGCGAAGATAGAACTGGCGGTGTGGAAAGAACCGGTTCAGCAGGGAAAACAAACCGGCCACGGGTGACGTGGACATGCGCTACCTCATATTCCGAACACGGCTGGCAGGAACTGGCCGGCGGCCCCACCGAGGGGGAAGGAGGCAGGTCCCGGATACCCAGAGATTGTTACGGATTTGAAGCAATTCGCCAAGACAGAGAAATCCTTGATTTGCTTACATATTGTTTAGGAAGCATTTGCCATTGTCTTTGCGGTAGCTAGCACGTCCTCCGCATGTCCGGGCACCTTCACTTTTCGCCAGATCCGCGCAATTTTGCCTTTTGGATCAATCAGGAACGTGGATCTGTCGATGCCCATGTACTTCCGGCCGTAGAGCGACTTCTCGACCCAACAACCGTATGATTGCACAACCTTGCCGTCGGGGTCGGAGGCGAGCACCACGTCCAGGTCGTGCTTGGCCTTGAACTTGGCATGAGATTCGACGCTGTCTTTTGACACCCCGATGACCTCGACGCCGAGCCTGCGGAATTTCGGCAGAAGGGCCGTGAACGCAGCCGCCTCTCGGGTACAGCCCGAGGTGTCATCCTTCGGATAAAAATAAAGGACTATCGGCTTGCCTGTGAGGTCTTTAAGACTGACGCGTTCGCCCCCATCAGTCGCGAGGCTGAAAGCCGGGGCCTTGTCGCCCACGTTCAGATCCTTGGTCATGCTGAAACTGTCTCCGCAAGATGCCGGTTCGAGGAAGGAATTGTGGCAGGGCAGGCCTGAGGGCCCATCCGGTCCGCCAGCCAGCCGTCCCGCAGGCGCCGTCATACGCTGCAGTTGCTCAACCGATCAAGGTCTGCATCTCCCAACCGGAGCCGCAACCGCGTGCTGACAGCCCACGTCCGCAAATGGTCTCTGCGCATCGGATCGGTCGCGGCAGCGCTCGTCCTGGCGCTGGCTGGCCTGTTCGCGTGGCGCGCCATGAATGGCCCCGTATCGCTCGGCATCCTAACGCCGCAGGTCGAGGCGATGCTCAACGCAGGCCTTAATGGCGTGAAGGTGCGCTTCGATGACAGCGTGATCGCCTGGTCCGATGGGCGCAAGCTCGCCCATCTCCAGTTCATCGGCGTTCGCATCGTCGACGACAACGAAGGTGTCATCGCGCGTGTTCCGAAGGCGAATGTCACGCTCTCCGGCCCGGCCCTCCTGCAGGGTACGGCTGCGCCGACGACAATCGAACTCGTCGGGGTCTCCGCAAATGTCGTGCGAAGGACAGGGGGTGGCATCCAGTTGGGCCTCCAGGTCGGCATGCCGGGCAAGGCCGCCGCCTCCCCGCAGGCACCCTCCGACGAGACTGTCGCAGCCGATGTGATCAAGGCGATGCTCGATCCTGCGCCCACCGACACCGCGACGCGCGCCCTGAGGCGTTTCGCGATCCTCGAGGCGCGCCTGTCCGTGTTCGACGAAGAGACCAAGTCAAGCTGGGTCGCCGAGGAGGCTTCGCTGGTCTTCGAACGCAGGTCCAACGGTGTCACTGTCTCGATCAGCGCGCCGGTCAAGCTTTCGGGCGGCAAGACCTGGCAGTTCGCCGGCTCTGCCCGCTACACGAAGGGCAGCCCGGCAGTCACCCTTGAAGCCGATTTCAAGCCTGTAATTCTGAGCCAACTTGCAGCCAACGGGTCAGGCCTGCAATTCCTGAAGGGCCTCGATATTCCCGTGTCGGGCAACCTCGCCTGCAGCGTGACCATCAAAGCCGAACCGCAGCGCTGCAAGTTCTGGCTGAACGCGGGCGAAGGTGACCTGAACCTGCCAGCGCTCAAGCACGACCCCGTCCATTTGCGCGAGGCGGCACTCACCGCAGAGATGGACCTTTCGAGCGGGCGCTACACGCTGTCCGAGATGACCTGGAAGGGAAACTCCATCCGCGGTCTGGTCAGGGGCGAGGGTGGATTGAGCTTCACGCCGGAAGGCGCCCTGCAATCGCTCAGCGCGGACTGGTCGGCCGAGAACATCTTCATGGATGCGCCCAACCTGTTCGAGCGGGGTTTCTCGCTCGAGAAGGCGCGATTCCGCGGCACCTTCGACGCGACGGCCGAGACCTTGGTCATCGACGAGGTATCAGCCCGCAAAGGTTCCTTCGAGCTGCAACTGGCCGGGTCGCTGGTCGACCACCCGGTCTCCATGGGCGTAAGCCTCGCAGGCACCGTCAAGGACCTCTCCATTCCCGATCTCAAGATGCTCTGGCCTGCGGGCAGTGTGCCCGGCGCCCGCGACTGGATCCTCAGGAGCATCCATGAAGGTGCGATCCGCACGGCTGACATCAAGATCGATCTAGCGCCCGGCGCCGTTGTCGATGATCGCATACCCGACGAGATGATGACCATCGCGCTCGACCTGGAGGGACTGCGCCTCACCTACCTGCCAGGCCTGCCCGACATCACAGGCGTGAGCGGCAAGGCATTGCTGACCGGCGACACGTTCCGTGGCCAGCTGGCATCGGGCAATGTAGGGACGGTTGTCCTGCGCAAGGGCGGCATCCTGATCAACGAGCTGCACAAGACGGGCGCCATCGGCAACATCGAAGGCACGATTGCCGGCCCGACCCGCGACCTCCTGATGCTGATCGATCTCCCGCGGCTGGGCTATCCGTCGCGCTATGGCATCACGGCGGCAAAGGCTGGTGGAACGACAAGTGCCGAGTTCGTGTTCTCAATCCCCATGCTGCGCGATGTCCGCACCGAGGACATCGGTATCAAGGTCAATGCCGAACTGTCCGACATCAAGCTCCCCATCAATGAACGGTTCGCACTGACCGGCGGCAAGTTTTCGCTGGCCCTTGATACGCAGGGCATGAAGGCGCTGGGCGCGGTCAGGATCAACAACGCACCGGTAGGGTTCCAGTGGCGCGAGGACTTTACCGGCACGGCCGCGACCGGCACGCAGATCGACATCACCGCCACGATGTCCGACACAGATCGCGGCGTCTTCGGTGTTGACGTGTCCCCATATCTCGAGGGTCGGACCGAGATCGTGGCACAGCTGACGGGTCGCTCGGGCAAGATCCGCAATGCCGCGATTGACGCCAATCTCGTGGGGGCCAGGCTGTCGATCCCGGAACTCAACTGGGCCAAGCCCGAGGATGCGGGTGCGCGCCTGAAGGCCAAAGTCGTCGTGAAGTCTGCCGACGCCATCGACATTGACAGCATCGAGCTGAACGGCCGCGACGTGAAGGCCCAAGGCCGCATCGCCCTCGTTGGCGGAAAGGTGGCACAGGCCGACTTCACCCATGTCGAGCTTGGCCGTCGCAACGACTTTGCGCTGACCTACAGGGCCTTGCCCGGCAAATCCGTCAGCGCATCGGTGAAGGGAAAGGCTCTCGATGCGGGCGGCATGTTCGACAGCGACGATGAAGAGACCGCTCCGCCCGATCCCGCGGGCAAGAAGCAGGCAAGCCCACCGCGCGCTGTCACGATGGACCTCGCAACCCTGCATCTCAAGGCGGGCGTTTCGCTGAACGCCGTACGCTTCGATTATGCAGACGACGGCGAGCGGCTGATGCGGTTCTCGCTTGCAGCCCTCGACCAGAACGCGCGCGTTTCTGGCGAACTGTCGACCGGCGCCGACGGCACCCGCAAGTTCCGCCTCGCAAGCAACGATGCCGGTCGTCTCCTGCGCGGTATCACGGGCTTCCGCAGCCTGCTGGGAGGCGACTTGCGCGTCGAGGCCGACCTCGCGCCCCTGTCACAGGGCGTCAGGACCGAGGCAGCCTTCGACGGACGCATCGTGATGGATGACTTCCGCATCGTCGACCAGCCCTTCTTTGCCCGCCTTCTGTCGGCAGGCTCCTTCACAGGCATCGTCGACCTGCTGCGCGGTGAAGGCGTGACATTCACCAGGCTCGAGCAGACCGTGAAGGGGCGTGCGGGCGTCCTTACCCTGTCCGACGGCCGCGCCTCGGGGCCTTCGATTGGCCTGACGTTGCAGGGAACCTTCAACCAGAACAGCGACAAGCTCGACCTCAACGGCACCATCGTTCCACTCTATGGCCTCAACTCGATCTTCGAGGGCGTGCCTCTGGTCGGTGACATTCTTGGTTCCAGGGATGGCGAGGGCATCTTCGCCGTGACCTTCGGCGTCAGGGGTGCCGTCGATGACCTGAAGGTTTCGGTCAACCCGATCTCGGTTCTCGCACCTGGCTTCCTGAGGAGGGTGTTCCAGGGCGCCAAGCCCGAGGTCGCCGCCCCCATGCCGCTGCCGATGCCGACGGAAAGCCCCGCCGTAGCCGTACGGCCCAAGGCCAACTGAGCCGGGCGCGTCAAGCCGGCCGGATCAGGACATGCTTCTTGCGGCCGAGCGACAGCTTGATTGCGCCATCGCGCAGGTGAGCCCGGCCGATCACCATCTTCTCGTCCGTCACGGGTTCGTCGTTCACGCGCAACCCCCCGCCGCTGACCTGCCGGCGCGCATCGCCGTTCGATGACGTCAGCCCAGCCCGCGTGAAGGCCGCCAGCACACCGATGCCGGCGTCAATGTCACCAGCCGGCACCTCGAGCGTGGGCAGGTTTGCCGACACGCCGGATCCTTCGAAAGTCTGGCGCGCGGTATCTGCGGCCTTCTCGGCCTCAGCCCGTCCATGGCAAAGCGCCGTTGCCTCGACGGCCAGCACCTTCTTGGCATCATTGCGCTCCGCCCCTTGCAATGCCTCGAGCCTCGCGATCTCGTCGAGGGGCAGGTCGGTAAAGACACGAAGGAAGCGACCGACATCCGCGTCGTCGACATTCCGCCAGTACTGCCAGTAGTCGTAAGGCGAGAGCATGTCCGCCGACAGCCACACCGCGCCCGCAGCCGTCTTGCCCATCTTGGCGCCCGACGCCGTCGTGATGAGCGGCGACGTCAGACCAAACAGTTCGACATTATCCGTCCGCCGCGCAAGGTCGATCCCGGAGACGATATTGCCCCACTGGTCCGAGCCGCCCATCTGCAGCCGGCAGCCAAGGCGCCGGTAAAGCTCGACGAAGTCATAGGCCTGCAGGATCATGTAGTTGAATTCGAGGAATGACAGCGGTTGCTCTCGCTCGAGGCGAAGCTTCACGCTGTCCATCGTGATCATGCGGTTGACCGAAAAGTGGCGCCCGATGTCCCGCAGGAAGGGAATATAGGGCAATTGGTCCAGCCAGTCGGCATTGTCGACCATGACCGCATCCGTTGGACCGTCGCCAAATGTCAGGAACCGCCGGAAGATCTCGCCGAACCGGGCCTTATGGTGAGCGATCGTCGCCTCGGTCAGGAGCTGGCGCGTCTCGTCCTTGCCGGACGGATCTCCGATCTTCGTCGTGCCGCCGCCGATCACGACGATCGGCTTGTGCCCGCATCGCTGCAGAACCCTCAGGCGCATGATCTGCGTGAGGTTGCCCACATGCATGCTGGGCGCGGTGCAGTCGAAGCCGATATAGCCGGGCACCACCGATCCGGCCATCAGCGCATCCAGCGCCTCGGCATTGGTGCTCTGGTGCATGTGCCCGCGCGCAGCGAACTCGTTCATGAAGGCAGATCGCAAGCCGCTCATGGTGCAGGACCCGTTGTTGCTTTCCCGATCACCAGGTGTCAGGCCGGCTCTTCGACCGGCGGCATGCGCATGTCGAGATAGTCGTCCACGCTCTGGATCAGGTCGGGCGTATGGCTGTCGAAGAAATGGTTCGCGCCCTCGATCTTGACCTGGGTGATCTTGATGCCGCGTTGCGCGTTCAGCCGGTCCACCAGCTTCTGCACGTCGCCTTCCGGGGACACGGTGTCATTGCGGCCGTGCACGATCAGGCCCGAGGCCGGGCAGGGGGCAAGGAACGAGAAATCATAGATGTTCGCCGGCGGTGCGACCGAGATGAAGGCATGGATCTCCGGACGGCGCATGAGAAGCTGCATGCCGATCCACGCGCCGAAGGAAATGCCGGCAACCCAGCAGGTCTGCGCCCCGGGGTTCATCACCTGCAGCCAGTCAAGTGCGGCCGCCGCGTCCGACAGCTCGCCCACGCCCCCGTCATAGGTGCCTTGGCTGCGACCCACGCCGCGGAAATTGAACCGCAGCACCGAGCATCCCCGGCGCTGGAACGCATAGAACATCTCGTAGGCGACCCTGTGGTTCATGGTCCCGCCGCTGCGCGGGTGGGGATGAAGGATCAGGGCGACTGGCGCCGACTTGTGCTTCTGGTGCTGGTACTTCCCTTCAAGCCGTCCGGAGGGGCCTGCGAAAATCACGTCGGGCATGCGGGTCGTTTGCCTCTTCTCAGTCTATTACTTGAGCCGGTGTGTTGGATTTCCAAATATGTCGCATTATGCCTCAAGTCATTGTTACGTAGGGGAAAAAGAAATTTCAGCAGCCGCTCTCGCCCCTAATACTTGACCACCAGGCTAGGGAAATCTATATGACCACCGTTGTTGGATGATGGGCGCTTTCTACCACGGTTACCGGGCGAAAAATCAAGAAGATCCGGCGTCGTGGGTCCGTCAGGCGCACCAAAGAATGGGAGAACGACGATGAACTTGAGCACGAAAGGCCGATACGCGGTCATGGCCATGGCCGACCTCGCACGCAGCAGCCAGGGAAAGCCCGTGGCGTTGAACGAGATCGCCCAGCGGCAGGAAATTTCCCTGTCCTATCTGGAGCAACTGTTCGCAGGTCTGCGCCGCGGCGGCCTCGTGGTCAGTGCCCGCGGACCAGGTGGCGGCTACCGTCTGGCCCGTCCGGCCGAGGAAACCCGCATCGCCGACATCATGATCGCGGTCGAAGAGCCGCTGCACGCGACACGCTGCGACCTGGCCTCGCCCAAGGGCTGCACCGGTCAGGCAGGTCGCTGCGTGACGCATGACCTCTGGGAGGAACTGGGTCGCCAGATCCACATCTTCCTGAGCGGCGTGACCCTGGCCGACGTGGTCAACAAGCGCGTCCTCGGCATGAGCCGCCCCATCGAGCAGCCCATGGTCCACCAGCAGACGGCGGCAGAATAGGACCGCGCGTCAGGCAAAGGCTTCATGCGGGTTTATCTGGACTGCAATGCGACATCGCCACTGAGGCCCGAAGCGCGGGCGGCGATGCTTTCTGTGCTGGATGCGCCGGCGAACCCCTCGTCGGTGCACGAGGATGGCCGCCGGGCGCGCCATCTTGTGGAAGAGGCGCGCGCCACGGTTGCCGGTTTCGCAGGGGCTGCGCCCGAGGACGTCACTTTTACCAGCGGCGGCACCGAAGCCAACACCCTCGCGCTTTTCGGGTCGCTGCAGGCTGCTGCCGAGCAAGGCCAGCGCTTCACGCGCCTTGTTGTCTCGGGCATCGAACATGACAGCGTGCTCAATGGCGCCCGCCGCGCAGCCGAACTCTTCCCCGGCCTGCGTTTGAGCGAGCTTGCCGTTACTTCCGCAGGCACGATCGACCCGCAGGCGCTGCGGTCAAACCTGCGCGAGGGCAAGGGAAAGGCGCTCGTTTCGGTGATGGCGGTCAACAACGAAACCGGCGTCATCCAGCCGTTGCAGGCCATAGCGGCGGCCTGCGCGGAACACGGCGCGCTCCTGCATTCAGATGCCGTGCAGGCCGCCGGCAAGCTCCCCACGCGCCTCGCCGATCTCGGCGCGGACATCATCACGTTCAGCGCCCACAAGGTGGGTGGCCCGCAGGGGGCGGGCGCTCTCGTCACCCGGCAGGGCATCCGGATTGCCCCCCAGATCCTCGGCGGGCGCCAGGAGCGCGGCCTCAGGGCCGGCACCGAAGCAACCGCCGCCATCACCGGCTTCGCAGCCGCGCTCAAGGCAAAGTCCTGGCCCGCACCCGCTCTGCGCAACGAACTCGAGCAGCGCCTGCGCGAAGCCTGCCCTGAAGCCGTCATCTTCGGCATCGGCAGCCCGCGCGTGTCGAACACGACCTGCATCGCCGCGCCCGGCGTTCCAGCAGAGACCCTTGTGATCGCGCTCGACCTCGACGGATTTTCGGTCAGCGCCGGATCGGCCTGCTCGTCAGGCCGTGTCGCACGCAGCCACGTACTTGACGCCATGGGCGTCGATCCGGATCTTGCGCGCTGCGCCATTCGCATCAGCACGGGCTGGCATACAACGCACGAGGACATCGTCGCCTTCGCAGGCGCCTGGGGCAGGATCGTGACGCGGGCCCGCGCCCGCGCTGCCGCATAAGGAAAACAACATGGCAGACCAGGCAACCATAGACACAGTGCAGTCCCAGGCAGGCGAACGCTACAAGTACGGCTTTGTGACCGACATCGAGAGCGTGAAGGCCCCCAAGGGGCTGAATGCCGACATCGTGCGCTACATTTCGGCCAAGAAGAACGAACCCGCCTGGATGCTTGAATGGCGCCTCCAGTCCTTCGAGCGCTGGCTTTCCATGCGCGAGCCCGATTGGGCAAAACTCAACTATCCGCGCATCGACTACCAGGACGCCTATTACTACTCCGAGCCCAAGGCCAAGCCGAAGCTCGAGAGCCTCGATGAAGTCGACCCCAGGCTGCTCGAGACCTACAAGAAGCTCGGCATCCCGCTGACCGAGCAGAAGTTGCTCGCCGGCGTGGCGGTCGACGCCGTCTTCGACAGCGTCTCGGTGGCCACCACCTTCAAGGGCAAGCTCGCCGAGGCCGGCGTCATCTTCTGCCCGATGTCCGAGGCGCTGCAGAAGCACCCCGACCTCGTGCGCAAGTACCTCGGCACTGTCGTGCCCAACACCGACAATTTCTTCGCGACGCTGAATTCGGCCGTGTTCAGCGACGGCTCGTTCGTCTACGTGCCGCCGGGCGTGCGCTGTCCGATGGAGCTGTCGACCTACTTCCGCATCAACGAGGCCCAGACCGGCCAGTTCGAGCGCACCCTGATCATCGCCGACAAAGGATCGTACGTGTCCTATCTCGAGGGCTGCACGGCGCCGATGCGCGACGAGAACCAGCTCCACGCCGCCGTCGTCGAGCTCGTCGCCCTCGAGGACGCCGAGATCAAGTATTCGACCGTGCAGAACTGGTACCCCGGCGACGAAAACGGCAAGGGCGGCATCTTCAACTTCGTGACCAAGCGGGGCGACTGTCGCGGCGCGCGCTCGCGCATCAGCTGGACCCAGGTCGAGACCGGGTCGGCGATTACCTGGAAATATCCAAGCTGCATCCTGCGCGGCGACCATTCGGTGGGCGAATTCTACTCGATCGCCATCGCCAACAATTTCCAGCAGGCCGACACCGGCACCAAGATGGTCCATCTCGGCCGCAACACGTCCTCGCGCATCATCTCCAAGGGCATCAGCGCGGGGCGCGCCCAGAACACCTATCGCGGCCTCGTCAGTGCGCACGCGCGCGCCGAAAATGCACGCAACTACACGCAGTGCGACTCGCTCCTGATCGGCAATCGGTGTGGCGCCCACACGGTCCCCTATGTCGAAGCCCGCAACCCCACCGTCCAGTTCGAGCACGAGGCCACAACCTCGAAGATCAGCGACGACCAGCTCTTCTACTGCCTCTCGCGCGGCATCCCGACAGAAGAAGCCGTGACGCTCATCGTCAACGGCTTCTGCCGCGAGGTTCTCCAGCACCTGCCGATGGAGTTCGCCGTCGAGGCACAGAAGCTGATCGGCGTCAGCCTCGAGGGAAGTGTGGGATGACCCACCACGACGGCGATACCCGCATCTACATCAACTGGCGCCGCCTCAGGCCGGTCACGCTGCGGGGCTGGCTGACCGTGCTGGCCTCGATCGTTTTGGCGGTGTGCGTGATCGTGCTCGTGGCCGCAATCGCCTCGACACTGCTCGTGGTGGCCCTCGTGGCAGCCCTTCTATCCGGGGCCTGGTGGTCCGTGCAGCGCCTCTTCCGGGGTCGCGACCGCGCCCCCGTCCCCTTCAGGAACGACGACGATGCTTGATATCAGGGACCTTCACGCAAACGCCGGCAACAGGGCGATCCTGAAGGGCCTGACGCTTTCCATCGCGCCGGGGCAGGTCCACGCGATCATGGGCCCGAATGGCTCGGGCAAGTCGACCCTCTCGCATGTTCTGGCCGGCAAGCCCGGCTACGAGGTCACCGGTGGCACCGTGACCTGGCAGGGCAGGGACTTGCTGTCCATGCCCGCCGAGGAACGCGCGGCCGCTGGCATTTTCCTCGCCATGCAGTACCCGGTCGAGATCCCGGGCGTGACCACGATCAACTTCCTGCGCGCCGCCGTGAACGCGCAAGCGAGGCTCCGTGGCGAGAAGGAACCCGACGCCGTGACCTTCCTGCGCCGCGTGAAGGAAGAGCGCGAGAAGCTCGGCATGAACGACGAGATGGTCAAGCGACCCGTGAATGTCGGCTTCTCCGGTGGCGAGAAAAAGCGCAACGAGGTCCTCCAGATGGCAATCCTCAAGCCTGCGCTGGCAATTCTTGACGAGACGGATTCGGGCCTCGACATCGACGCGCTCAAGGTTGTCGCCGGCGGCATCAACGCGCTGCGTGCGCCCGATCGCGGCTTCCTGATGATCACGCACTACCAGCGCCTTCTCGATCATATCGCGCCCGACTTCGTGCACGTGCTGGCCGCAGGCCGCATTGTCACCTCGGGGGGGCCTGAGCTGGCTCGCCGGCTCGAGGCTGAGGGCTATGACAGCATCGTGAAGGTCGCCTGATGTCTGCACGCCCCGCATCACCACCGGCAGCGAGCCAGACCTTCGGGCAAGGTCTCGACGACGCATGGTCGCAGGCGGCAGCAAGCCTTCCCGGCGGGGACTGGCTCCGGCAGATCCGCGCTGATGCGCTCGCGCGCGTCATTCGCAGCGGGCTGCCCGGTCGCCGCGACGAACAGTGGAAATACGCTGATCTCGCCAGCAAGCGCCCGACGGCGCTGCCGCCGGCAGGGGCCGCCCGCGGCCCCGCGCGGACACTGGCCGCAGTGTCGCTCGCCGCACATCATGTCGGGATCGCAAACGGGCGCGTCACGCGCGTCCTCGAAGCCGGCTCCCTGCCAGACGGCTTCGAGGTGCTGCGCCTTGCCGACGCCCTCGAGGTACCCTCGCTGTGGCTGCGCCCCTTCCTCGAGCCCTCGGGCAGTCCGATCGACAACCTGAACCTCGCCTTCGCGACCGACGGCGTTCTGGTACGCGTGGGCCGTGGCGTGACGGTGGCAATGCCGCTTGTGGTGCACAATTCCGCAAGCCTCTCCGGGACGATGTCGCACGACCGATCGGCGATCGTCCTCGAGGAAGGCGCCCGCTTGACACTCGTCGAGATCACCGACGCGGACGCAACCCGCGATGCGCTCGCCACCAGCCGTACCGCCATAACCCTCGCACGCGGCTCAAACCTCGTGCACATTCGCCTCTCTGCCGGGACCGAAAGCGCCGTCCTGGTCCAGGAAGGCAGCGTCGAACTGGCCGAAGGCGCATGCTATGCGCATGTGGCGCTGGCGCGCGGTGCGGGGCTCTTGCGCCAACAGTCGAATGTGCGGCTTTCCGGTGAAGGGGCGCACTGTGACCTCGCCTGCGCCTATGCAGCGCCCGCCGGCCACCAGGTCGATCTGTCGATTGCGCTTCATCATGCGGCGCCGCGCACGACAAGCCGCCTGCTTGCCAAGGGGATCGCCGCGCGCAAGGGGCGCGGGTCCGTCCAGGGCCGGGTGGTCGTGGACGATGGCGCGCAGGGCACCGACAGCCACCAGATGGCGCGCGGCCTGCTGCTCGAGGAGGGCGCCGAAATCTTCCACAAGCCCGAGCTTGAGATCTATGCCGACGACGTGAAATGCGGCCACGGCGCAACGATCGCCTCGCTCGACCCGACGCAGATGTTCTACCTGCAGTCGCGTGGCATCCCTTCAAGCCAGGCGCGCGACATGCTGCTCGAAGCCTTTGTGCGGCAGGTGACTGACCATGCGCCGGAACCCCTGCGCGATGACCTCGTGGCATGGGCCACGCGTTACCTGCTGCAGAAAGGGTGACCCGCATGAGAGCCTCGACCGCCGCCGTCCCATCGCACCGCCCCTTCGACATCGCCGCCGTCCGCGGGGACTTTCCCATTCTCTCGCGCCTGGTGAACGGCAAGCCCCTTGTCTATTTCGACAATGCCGCCTCGGCACAGAAGCCTGCCTTTGTACTCGACCGCGTGAGGGAGTTCGCCGAGACATCGAACGCCAACGTGCACCGCGGCCTTCACACGCTCTCGACCCTGGCAACAGACGCCTACGAGGCCGCACGCCACACCGTCGCCCGTTTCCTGAATGCGCCTGATCCCGCGCAGGTCATCTTCACCGCCGGCGGCACCGATGCGTTCAATCTCGTGGCCAACGCGCTGGGCCAGTCCATCAGGCCGGGCGACGAGATCGTGCTCTCCGAGATGGAGCACCATTCGAACATCGTGCCCTGGCACTTCCTGCGCGAGCGCCTTGGAGCGGTGCTGAAATGGGCGCCGGTCCGCGACGACGGGACCCTCGATCTCGAGGCCTTTGAGCGCCTGCTGACCCCGAAGGTAAGGCTGGTCACGCTGACCCACATGTCCAACGTGCTGGGCACCGTCACGCCCGCGCGCGAGATCGTGCGCCTTGCCCATGACAGGGGCATCCCGGTCCTGCTCGATGGCTGCCAGGCTTCGGTACATGCACCTGTCGATGTTGCTGACCTTGGCTGCGATTTCTATGTCGCCACCGGCCACAAGCTCTACGGTCCCACGGGCATCGGCGTCCTCTACATGGCTGCACGCTGGGCCGAAACCCTGCCACCCTTCAGGGGCGGCGGCGAGATGATCGACGAGGTCCACCGCGACAGGGTGACCTATGGGAAGTCACCCCAGCGTTTCGAGGCCGGGACGCCGCCCATCATGCAGGCCGTAGGACTGGGCGCCGCGATCGAGTACCTGAACGGCTTCGATCGGATGGATCTTGTCCGCCACGAGGAAGCCTTGCTGCGGCATGCGATGGACAGGCTTGCCGGCCTGAACTGGATCACCGTCCAGGGAACGGCGCCCGGGAAGGGAGCCATCATCTCGTTCACGATGGAAGGGGCGCACGCCCACGACGTGGCGACCCTGCTCGACCAGCAGGGCATCGCCGTGCGCGCCGGGCATCATTGCGCGCAGCCGTTGATGGAGCGCTTCAACCTGCCCGCCACCGCGCGGGCCTCGTTTGCCTTCTACAACACGCACGAGGAAGTCGACCGCTTCATCGCGGCCCTCGTGAGGACCAGGAGCATCTTCGCATGAGCGATGGCGTCTCCCGCCAGCTGGAAATGAGCCTCGATGCGCCTCCAGCCGACGAGGCTGGCGTCGATCCGTTCACGCAGGAATTGATCGACCAGCTCAAGACCGTGTTCGACCCCGAGATCCCGGTCGACATCTACGAACTTGGCCTCATCTACAAGATCGATGTCGCCGACAACAAGGATGTCTCGATCGACATGACGCTGACAGCGCCTGCATGCCCGGTGGCCGGCGAAATGCCGGGCTGGGTGAAGGAAGCCGTCGCACGCGTCCCTGGCGTTGGTGAGGTCACGGTCAACATGGTGTTCGATCCGCCATGGACACCCGAACGCATGTCAGAGGCTGCACGCCTCGAATTGAACATGTTCTGAAGGGCAGGGCAAAAGTCATGAGCGAACCCCAGGAAACAAGGCCGGCGCGGCGCGAGCGACCCAAGGCGTTGCGCCTGACACCGGCAGCCGCCGATCAGGTCCGCAGCGCCATGGCAAAGTCGGAGAAGCCCGTTGTCGGCATTCGCATCGGCCTGAAGAACGCAGGCTGTGCCGGCATGAGCTACACGATGGACTACGCCGAACAGCAGAACCCGCTCGACGAGGTGGTCGAGGACCAGGGCGTACGCATCCTCATCGATCCCAAGGCCATTCTCTTCCTGATCGGGACCGAAATGGATTTCGTACGCGATCGCATGCAGGCGCGCTTTGTCTTCAACAATCCCAACCAGACAAGTGCCTGCGGCTGCGGAGAATCCGTCGCGCTGAAGAAGGCTGTCGAATAGCACAGGTCCGGCATTCGCCCAAGAGGCGAGCGCACAAGGCCAAAGTCGCGGCGCGGGCGTGTTACAAACCGGTCGCCTAGCCTCAACGATGAAGCCCGTCTGGCAACTTCTTCCCTTGCGCGAAACGAGCCCACGCGACTGTCGCTGCTTAATCACATCAAGAGGCAAATGGCGCGACGTGACAAACGCGCCAACTGATTTGCGCGCGCGCCTCTGTTAGATACGAGCCGGTTTTCTTCTTGGGGGCTTCCATGGAATTTCTGAACGCTATTAACGAGCTGACGACAGCGCAACTCGAGTTCTTTGCTATCGCGACCGTCCTTGTGATGATCGTCTTTTCAGGAGGCTTCCTGCTCGGTCGCGCCACGCGCAGCCGCGACGTCAAGGTTCCGATGGAAGTCATTCATGCGCTGGCCTCGGCGCGCTTCGCCCCGCACATGGACGTGCGCGGCGCAAGCAACGACAGCAAGGAAGACAAGATCGAGGACGAGATCGAGCACTTGCTCGACCACGTCGAGCATCATGAGAAGGACTTCAACCACGCCAAGGCGCACGTCCTCCACGAGCTCGACCGCATCATCCATGACTACGGCTCAACCCCCGACCTCGCCGAGCTTCACAAGAAGGTCGAGCACGCGCACAACATCCCCGAGATCGTTGCCGCGCTGAAGTGGTACATCGGTCGACACCATCACTGATGACGCATGCCGCGTCGGCTCGACAGGCATGGCTCAAAAGACAGGCGGCGTTCCAAGCGGGCGCCGCCTGTTTCTTTGCCCTGGCGGGTTATTCCGCGCAGAACGCAGCGATGTCCCGGGCCGCGTCGTGGCTGATGTCGGGACAGGCGACAGCCATGATCTCTGCGCCATGGGTTGTTCCCATGGACTGCCGGCATCGCGCCGTAACGCCATTGCGTGCGAGGTGACGATAGAAGTTGATGCCCTCGTCGCGCAGCGGATCGCACTCGTTGACCAGGATCACCGTCGGCGGCAGGCCGCGGACATCGTCGTCGCTCGCAAAGGCTGGCCAAGCAAGCGGATCGCGCGCTCGAAATGCATCGATACCATAGGACATCGCCCCGCGGTTGCTGTGCAACTCGATCAGGATCCCGTTGTTCTCGGAGGATGACGGGTTCTCGGGCAGGGGCCACTGGCCCGCAATATAGGGACAGAGTGCGTAGAGGCCCTTGATGAGGCCGCTGTCCCCCTCGCGCTTCAGCTTCAGGCCTGTTGCAAGGGTCAGGTTGCCGCCGCCGCTTTCACCGGCCACCACGATACGCGCAGGGTCGATGTTCAGCCTCGCGGCATTCGCGCTGATCCACCTCACGCCGGAAACGCAGTCGTTCAGCCCGGCCGGATAGGGGGCCACCTCCGGCGCCGACGAGGGGCGGATCGAATTGCGGAAGTCGACCATCGCCACGGCTACACCCTTGCCCGCGATCAGCCGGCCCCATGCCTTGTACATGCCGTCGAAGCACGACATGATCTGCATGCCGCCGCCGTGGATGTAGTACACGCATGGCAGGCGTTCCGGCGTGTCCGGGCGGAAGTACTGGATCTTCACGCTGTTTCCGTCCGGCGACGATGTGAATGTCTCGGTCGTGATCCTCAGGCCCTTCGATGGCGCAACAGCCTCGTTGTCGAAAAGGAAGTGCATCGCCGAGAGGCCCGCGAGTCGGGCGCGGACAGCGTCGGTATTCTCTTCCGCCAGCAACTGCTCTCGGCTTTGCACATCACCGAGGTACTCCGTCTCCGGAAGGTTGGAAAAGATGGCCTTGATGCGCGGGTCGATACGAGGGTCATTGGCGATCCGTGAACCCATGGATGGTCTCCTTGTCTTGGAAGTCCTGTTGCCCGACCATGCACGACGGAGAGGGCATGCGCTTCTACCGGAGGTAGACTGCAGGCGTCTACCCGTACCCGCAGACATTGACGGGACTGGTGCCCGGCACTGTCCCCATCGGCGGAGGAATGTTGAGGCTTCGCGTCGGCGCGAACAGGCGATAAGGTCCCCGCAACGACAGGAGAGAAATCATGGATCTGAAGCTCAAGGGAAAGCGTACAATTGTCCTCGGGGGAACGCGCGGTATTGGCCGCGCCATTGCCGATACGCTTGCCGATGAAGGCGCCCACGTCGCCATCTGTGCCCGCAACAAGGACCAGGTTGACCCCGCAGTGGCCGCACTCGCGGCCCGCGGTGTGCAGGCCACGGGTGCGGCCGTCGACATGGGCAAGCCCGACGAGCTGAAGGCCTGGATCGCCAGCGTTGCGGCAGACTTTGGTGGCATCGATATCCTCGTCTCCAACGCCAGTGCGCTCGTCATGGGCGCCGGGCGAGAAGCTTGGGAGAGCATGCTTCAGGTGGATATCCTCGGCGCGGTTGCAGCCTTCGAGGCTGCACGTCCCCATCTCGAGAAGGCCGCAAGCCAGAGCGGCGATGCGGCGGTCGTGATGATCTCGTCCATCTCCGCCGCCGAGACCCAGAACGGCGGCGCCTATGGCGCGATGAAGGCCGCGATGATCCACTACGCCAAGGGCCTCGCCAAGGAATGCGCGAAGGCAAGGGTGCGCGTCAACGTTGTGTCCCCGGGAACCATCTACTTCAAGGGTGGCGTCTGGCACAACGTGGAGCAGATGGCGCCACAGATGTACGAGGCCACGTTGAAGCGCAATCCAACAGGACGCATGGGTACGCCGCAGGAAATCGCGAGCGCGGCCGTTTTCCTCGCAAGCCCCGTGTCGTCCTTCACCACGGGTGCAAATCTCATAGTAGATGGTGCAATGACGTCGCGCGTGAACTATTGATGGTGCCAGCGGGGGATTGATTCATCGCTCTTCAGGAGAAGCAAAGCACATGATCCGGACAGCCCTCGCCCCGGTAGCCTGCGCACTGGCAATCATCGCAGCCACGCTCGGCCTATCAACTGGCGCCGCCGCCGACAGCGCAACCTTCATGCCGTCGGACACGCCGGTTGAAATCAACGGCTACGAGATGGCCTGCACCGGCATCGGCGACGAGGCACAGTCTGATCCGCGCTGGAAGGCGTTTCCTGTCCGCATCGAGTTTGCCGGCGGCAACGCGCAATACCTCGCCGACGTCGAGGCCAGCATACTGGATGCCGCAGGTAAGGAACTTGTACGCGTGCGCTGCGACAGCCCTTGGATCCTGGTGAAGCTGGAACCGGCCAAGTACCGGGTCCAGGGTACCTTCCGCAACCTGGTCAAGGCCTCGAACTTCGTCGCGCCCACAAAGGGGCAGGCGCGCATCATCGTTCGCTTCCCCGAGGTCGTGGACAACGGCGACAACTGAAGCCTAGTTGCCCTTGAAAGCGGCCTTCCGCTTGCCAAGGAACGCCGCGACACCTTCCGAGAAGTCTTCGGCGCGGCCAGCGGTCCGCTGCGCCCAGCGCTCCGCGTTGAGCTGCTCCTCATAGGTGTTGTCCGGCGACTGCCAGTAGAGGTTCCTGATCGCACCTAGTGCGATCGTAGGCCCGCTGGCGAGCTCCTGCGCCAGCGCGTGCGCCTCGTCCATCAGCTTCGCGTCGTCATGGACCTGGTTGATGAGCCCCCATTCAAGCGCCTTCTCGGCTGGAAGCTTGTTGCCCATGAGCGAGAGTTCCTTTGCCCTGGCAAGGCCGACCAGCCGCGGCAGCAGCCACGTCGACCCGCCATCCGGCACAAGGCCAATGCGACGGAAGGCCTGAAGGAAATAGGCACTACGCGCTGCCAGCACCATGTCGCCCATCAGCGCAAAGCTCATGCCCACGCCCGCCGCCGCGCCATTGACCGCCGTTACGATAGGCATGTTCAGGTTGCGAAGGCGCCGCAGGAAGGGATGGTACATGGTCTCAAGCGCCGCACCGGCATCGCGTGCCTGCGTGCCCGAGCCGGTCGACAGCGTGGCCGGTCCACCGCCCAGGTTCGCACCGGCGCAGAAGCCCCGCCCGGCACCCGTGAACACCAGGGCCCTGAGCCCGTGCTTGGGATCCTCGGCATGGTTCAGCGCGGCCTGAAGACCCGAAAGCATTTCCGGGCTCACCGCATTCAGCACATCGGGATGGTCCATGATCAACGTTCCGACATGGCCGTAGATCTCAAGTCGCGCGCGTTCGAACTGCATGGTCTTTCCTGTCATTTGCCTTTGAATTGTGGATCACGCTTGGTCAGGAAGGCAAGGACGCCTTCCTTGAAATCCTCAGTATCACCCAGGACGCGCTGCGTGCGGCGCTCGAGTTCCAGCTGTTCGTCGAGCGTGTTCAGCGGCGCTTCCTCCAGCACCTGCTTGAGCTCGCGATAGGCAAGCTGCGGCCCCCTGGCCAGCCGCTGCGCAAGCCCCTGGGCTTCCGCTGCAAGCTTGTCGTCATCGACGCATTGCCAGATCAGGCCCCACTCCGCCGCCTTCTCGGCCGGCAGGCGATCGCCCAGCAGCGCCAGCGCCCGCGCGCGGGCCCGACCCAGCAGCTGCGGGAAGAACCACGTGCAGCCCATGTCCGGCACAAGCCCGAGGCGGGGTACGAACACCTGCACGAAATAGGCCGACCGCGCCGCCAGCACGATGTCCCCGCTCAGGGCCAGCCCCACGCCGCCGCCGGCGGCCACGCCATTGACCGCAACGATGACCGGCTTGGGAAAGCCCGTCATGTCGCGCACAAGCGGATTGTAGCCAATCTCCATCGCATGCGCGACGCCTTCGCCAACCGAACGGTCACTGCCGTCATTGCCCCCGGTCGTGGTCAGGTCGGCGCCGGCGCAGAAGCCGCGCCCCGCACCGGTCACGACCAGCACCTTCGTCGCCTCGTCACGGGCCAGTGTCCGGAGCGCCGACCTGATGTCATCGATGATGGCCTTGTTCAGGCTGTTCAGCATTTCCGGACGGTTGAGGGTCAGCGTGGCGACCCCGTCCTTGGTTTCAAGCAGGATGGTGCTGTAGCTCATGGGAGTCCTTGCATGTCGGTCGCGTACGGCTGGCGCATCGGCCCGCAACGCACCACAGCTTGGGCCGCGAGGCAATGGGGCGGCAAGGCTTCCCGTGCCCCTACGGCAGACGGGATACGTTAACGCCCCGGCAGACCCGGCCTTTGCGGCGGATCCGCAATATCCCGTATAAACGCTCAGGAATCCACGAGAACGAGGAACCCGCCATGAGCGTAACCGCCGCGTCCAAGCCCATCCCGGCCGACATGAAAGCCCTGCTCGACAGGCAGCGTGCCGCCTTCCTGTCCGATGGCCCGCCCTCGGCCGAGGTGCGCATCGACCGCATCAACCGCTGCATCGGCCTTCTCGTCGACCACCAGGAAGACATCGCCGACGCCCTCAACAAGGACTTCGGCAACCGCTCGCCGCAGATGAGCAAGTTCACCGACGTCGCAAGCTCGATCGGCTCGCTCAAGCACGCGCGCGACCACCTGAAGAAGTGGATGAAGACCGAGCGGCGCAGCCCGACGCCCGCGATCCTCGGCTGGCTCGGCGCGAAGGCAGAGATCCAGTACCAGCCGCTGGGCATCGTCGGCCTGATCGCGCCCTGGAACTTCCCCGTCAACCTGACATTCTCGCCGCTGGCCGGCATCCTCGCGGCGGGCAACCGCTGCATGATCAAACCCTCCGAGTTCACGCCCGCGACCTCCGACCTCATGGCCCGGATGTTCCGCAAGGCCTTCAGCGAGACCGAGATCGCCGTCTGCCTCGGCGGACCCGACGTGGGCGAGGCCTTCAGCCGCTTGCCCTTCGACCACCTGCTGTTCACGGGTGCGACCTCGATCGCCCACCACGTCATGCGCGCCGCGGCCGAGCATCTTGTACCGCTCACGCTTGAGCTCGGCGGCAAGTCGCCGGTGATCGTGGGCCAGAGCGCCAACATGGAGCTGGCCGCCGCCCGCATCATGAACGGCAAGACGCTCAACGCCGGCCAGATCTGCCTCGCGCCCGACTATGTCCTCGTGCCGGAAGGCCGCCGCGACGAGTTTGTCGCCAAGGCCACACAGGCCGTGACCTCGATGTTCCCGACCATCAAGGACAACCCGGACTACACATCGGTGATCAACCAGCGCCACTATGATCGCCTGCAGGGCTATCTCGATGACGCCCGCGCCAAGGGCGCCAGGGTCGTCGAGGTCAATCCCGCGAAGGAAGACCTGCGCCAGCAGCCCTATCACAAGATCGCGCCGACCCTTGTTCTCGACCCGTCGGATGACATGAAGGTGATGCAGGACGAGATCTTCGGCCCGATCCTGCCCGTGAAGACCTACAAGGCCGTCGACGAGGCCATCGGCTATGTGAACGCCAGGGCCCGCCCGCTCGGCCTCTATTACTTTGGCGAGGACGCCGCCGAGAAGGACCGCGTGCTCGAGCGCACGACCTCGGGCGGCGCCACGGTCAATGACGTGATCATGCACATCGCGATGGAAGAGCTGCCCTTCGGCGGCGTCGGCCCGTCAGGAATGGGGTCCTATCATGGGCTCGAAGGCTTCCGGCAGTTCTCGCACCGCAAGTCGGTCTACCAGCAGCCGGTCTCCAAGATGGTCGAAGGCCAGCTGAAGAACCTGCGCCCGCCCTATGGCGAGGGGCTCCTCAAGCAGCTGGCAGGCTCGATCAAGCGCTGATCAGGCGACTTCGCTTTCCTTCTTGCGCCGCAGCAGGTGCTGCGGCACAGGACGGGCGAGGAAGGCCGGCAGGTTCTCGCTGAAGGACGCAGCCGGGCCATCGTCAGTGTGGGTCTCGCGCCTGCTGCGCTCGCGCGGGGCCTGCTTGTCACGCAGCTGGGCAGGGCGGTCACGCTCCTTGCGCTCGTGTGCCTCGCGCTCGCGCGGAGGCCTGCCGCCCTCGGGCCGGTCGCCGCGATCACGGTGACGCGCATTGCGCGGACGGGCCTCGCGTTCGGGCCGCGTGGCCTGCGGCTCGGCAGCGGCTGGTGCAGCCTCCTCAACCGGCGTGACAACGGCCAGCGACGAATCGAAAGGCTCGGTTGATGCCACGCGGTCGTGGCGCGGACGGTCCTCGCGGTGGCGACCACGGCCCCTGTCACGGTCACGGCCACCCCGCTTGCGGTCCCGGTCACGATCACGATCCCGCCCTCCGCGCTCGCGGTTGTCGGGTTCGACATGAAGGTCCGTCATGTCATCGCGGTCGATGGCTTTCTTGGTCAGCGCCTCGATCGCGTCAACGAACTTTGCATCGCGCGGACCAGCCAGCATGAAGGCATGGCCCTGGCGTCCCGCGCGGCCCGTGCGGCCGATGCGGTGCACATAGTCATCCGCATGAATGGGAACGTCGAAGTTGAAAACATGGCTGACCGCCGGAATGTCGAGGCCGCGCGCTGCCACGTCGCTGGCGACGAGCAGCTGCACCTCGCCGGCGCGGAACTTGTCCAGCGTCGCCGTTCGCACGTTCTGCGGCAGGTCGCCATGCAGCGCCGCCACCGAGAAGCCATGCTTGCTGAGCGACTTCCAGACGATGTCCACGTCGACCTTGCGGTTGCAGAAGATGATGCCGTTCGAGACGGTCTGGCTGCGGATGACGCGGCGCAGGGCCTCGCGCTTCAGCTTCGGATCGGTCGACGACAGCGTGACGATCTTCTGCTCGATGGTCGAGGCCGTCGATGCCGGCCGCGCCACCTCGATGCGCTCGGGCGCACTCAGGAACTGGTCGGCCAGCCGCGTGATCTCCGGCGGCATCGTGGCCGAGAAGAACAGGGTCTGGCGCGTGAATGGCAGCAGCTTGCAGATCTTCTCGATGTCCGGGATGAAGCCCATGTCGAGCATGCGATCGGCCTCGTCGACGACCAGGATCTGCACGCCGCTGAGCAGAAGCTTGCCGCGCTCGAAATGGTCGAGCAGTCGGCCCGGTGTCGCGATCAGCACGTCGACGCCGCGCGTGATCTTGGCGTCCTGGTCCTCATACGATACGCCGCCGATCAGCAGCGCCATGTTGAGCTTGTGGTACTTGCCATACTTCTCGAAGCTCTCGGCGACCTGCGCGGCCAGCTCGCGCGTGGGCTCCAGGATCAGCGAGCGCGGCATGCGCGCCTTCGCGCGCCCCGTCGACAGCCGCTGGATCATTGGCAGGGTGAAGCCTGCCGTCTTGCCGGTGCCCGTCTGAGCGATGCCCATGACGTCCTTGCCGCCGAGGACGACAGGGATGGCTTGCTCCTGGATGGGGGTGGGTGTCGTGTAACCGGATTCCGTGATGGCACGGAGCAATTCGGCGTTGAGGCCGAGCGTTTCAAAAGACATCAGACTTCAAAAGACTCCAGAGAGAGCGCGTCAATACATCAAGGCCAGAACGCCCTCTCTCGCAGGACACACCAACCACTTGCGGGTTCAAGGGGCACCCAAGTCCGGGTCACCCTCAGCAAAGCTCCGCGCCAGAAGCGCGATCAGCCCGACCGGCACCATAGAGTGCGGGGCAAGGATGTCAACCAAAGGTGAACAACCCCTTGACCATTCCACCCGCTGGCCGCCTGCAACCCGAGCCACACCGCTTATTTACCATCGCGATGACAGTTTCGAGCCAGTTTTGCGACGGCTTGGCGAAAGCTTCTGGTTTCATGCCCCATCTCCCGGTTTGTGACACGAGAGACACTTTCGTCGAGTGTTTTCTTGTGAATTGCCTTATTTGGCAAATATTCTGCTTGACCGGCACGAACAAACAATAAGCGAACATCAGGGTATCTTCAAGGGGCAGACTGACGCATGTTCATGCTGCGCCGGGCGCCCGGCTCAGGCCTTCTGCGCGGGCCACCACAAGGGGCCGACGACGAGCAGCAGCACGAAGACGTTGAACAGCACGTTCGACGCGTTGCCCGAGAGAAACGAGCCTGCGCTGTCCAGCACGAACCAGGCGAGTACGCTCGCAAGGACGGTGCGACGAACCCCTTCCGGCGCCAGATCATGCACCCATGCCGACAGGCACCAGATCATCACGCCCCAGCCGAGCAGGAAGCCGCCGGTGAGAGCCGAAAGAAAGCGCGTGTCCGGCGACGCATAGGTTGTGGCTCCATCCACTGGCCAGCTGAGCAGGTCGAGCGTGAGGCGCGCGGGCTCGCTGGTTGCCTCCATGCTGCCCAGAAAAAACACAGGGCCAAACGATCCGACAACGACTGCCGAAATCCTGAGCCAGAACTTGTGAAATGCCTGTGTCATGTGCTTCTCGCGAGCGGTTTCCTTACCCGTGCTCCATGGGTCCAGTGAACGCGGCCTTGCCTCAGTCCGGCATCCTGAACTGGAATGCCTTGCCGCGCAAGCCCGGATCCCAACCGGCGTCAACCGCGAGCCGGACGGCAGTGTCGATCTCGGCCTGGGTGAAGGTCTGTCTGGGCGTCACGGGGAGATAGTCGCCGTTCCTGTCGGTCGGGAAGGGAAACTCGATAATCAGCTCTCGCCGGGCCGCATCGGCGACGTTCACGGAAATGCGCGCACCGATATAGCCGAAGTCCGGGTGCTTCTGCGGCTCGCTGATCAGCTCCCAGACCAGCGCGCTGTCACCAACCCGCGCGGTCCCGCCCAGCTGTCGCTTCCGGCGCTTCTTGTGCAACGCCATCGTTGGTTCCTCGTAGCTTGTGTGGCCAGCGTACCGTATCTGCGGCCCCAGAGCCACCGCCAGTGCAAAATACGGTGACACTGCCGGAGTGCACCCCTTTAGTGAGACACGGTAATTTCGGTTACAGGTCTCGAGGAGGAAGGCTTGTGCTCAACAGAAGCAGTAAATCGAAGGTTGGCCAGCACCCGACGGCACTCAAGACAAGGCGATCAAGAGCGTTGATTGCGTGCGGGTGGTCCTTGCTGGGGAGGCGAGGGTTGATCATGCAGCGACGCCGGTTATGGGGTAGTGGCAAAAGGGAAGCAGAACGGGGGCGCAGGTCGGCGGAGCCGTCTTGACAATTTATATCAGAATGAGTATAAAGCGGGATGAAGCCTGTTTGCTTTCTTGGAGACTCCCTCGATCAGTTGCGTTCATTTTCCGATGACGCGCGCAGAGACGCTGGTTTCCAGATTGACAGGATTCAGCGTGGCCTTGATCCGGATGACTGGAAGCCGATGAAGACTGTCGGTCCAGGCGTCCGGGAAGTTCGGGTGAGAGGCGCCTCTGGCGCCTACCGGGTGATCTATGTTGCCACGCTACATGATGCCGTCTACGTCCTTCACGCGTTCCAGAAGAAGACGAAGGCGACGTCGAAGAACGATCTTGAACTGGCGACCATGCGCCTCAGGGCGCTAATGCGGAGAGGTAAGTCATGACCCGGAAACGTTTCGCCAGTGTTTGGGACGCACTCGAGCGTTCGCCCGTCGAAGCGGCCAACATGAAGGCCCGGTCGGGCTTGATGATCGCGATCCAGCAGGCGGCCGGTGGCTGGAATCTGACGCAGGCGCAGGCGGCCAAGCGTCTGGGGGTGACGCAGCCGCGGCTGAACGATCTGCTGCGCGGGCGGATCAACAAGTTCAGCCTCGATGCCCTGCTGGTTCTGGCAACCAACGCAGGTCTCACCGTCGAATGGCGCGTCAGGAAGAAGGCGGCTTGAGCGGACGCCTGACGCTCCGGTTCTGATAAGTCCCGCACGTCCGTTGCTGAAGAGAGAAGAGCGGGCAGGCTGCCCGCGCTCCCGGCAACAGCCTAAACGTCGATGTCCTTCGCGAACTGCGCGTGTTCCTGGATGAACTGGAAGCGCAGTTCGGGCTTCTTGCCCATGAGGCGCTCGACGAGGTCTTCGGTCTCGTCACGGTCGTCGTCGGCCACCATCACCTTCAGCAGCGTGCGCATGCCGGGCTTCATGGTGGTTTCCTTCAGCTGCGCCGGCATCATTTCGCCGAGGCCCTTGAAGCGGCTGATCTCGACCTTGGCGTTCGGCTTGAACTCGGTCTTGAGCAGCTCATCCTTGTGCGCGTCGTCGCGCGCATAGAGGCTCTTGGCGCCATGGCTGAGCCGGTAGAGCGGCGGCATGGCCAGGAACAGGTTGCCCCGGTCGATCAGCCCGCGCATCTCGCGATAGAAGAACGTGACCAGCAGCGAGGCGATATGCGCGCCGTCCACGTCGGCGTCCGTCATGATGATGATCTTGCCATAGCGCAGGTCTTCCGGCTTGAACCGGTCGCCTGTGCCGCAGCCCAGCGCCTGCACGAGATCCGAGAGCTCCTGGTTCGCCGCCAGCTTGCCGGCGGCCGCACTGGCCACGTTCAGGATCTTGCCGCGCAAGGGCAGCACGGCCTGCGTGTTGCGGTCGCGCGCCTGCTTGGCCGAGCCGCCGGCGCTGTCGCCTTCGACGAGGAACAGCTCGGTGTCCTCCGGCGAGCCCGACGAACAGTCCGACAGCTTGCCCGGCAGGCGCAGCTTGCGCGTCGCGCTCTGGCGGCTGACTTCCTTTTCCTGCCGGCGCTTGATGCGCTCTTCGGCCTGCTCGATCACGAAGCCGAGCAGCCGGTTGGCGTCGGTGGGTGAATCCGCCAGCCAGTGGTCGAAGTGATCCTTGATCACGCCCTCGACCAGCTTCTGCGCTTCCGGGTTCGAGAGCTTGTCCTTGGTCTGGCCCTGGAACTGCGGGTCGCGGATGAACACCGAGAGCATCGCCTGCGACTGGGTCATCACGTCATCGGCCGTGATCTGCGCGGCCTTGCGGTTGTTCACGAGTTCGCCATAGGCGCGCAGCGCGCGCGCCAGCGATGACCGCAGGCCGCCTTCATGCGTGCCGCCCTGAGGCGTCGGGATCGTGTTGCAGTAGGAACTCGAGAACGGATCCATCGCCGGCGACCAGGTGACCGCCCATTCGACGATACCCTTGTTCTCCTTGGACTCCACACGGCCCGCGAAGGGCTTGGGCGTGACAACGGTCGCCTTGCCGACCACGCTTTCGAGGAAGTCGCACAGGCCGCCGGGGAAGTGCAGCGTATCTTCAGGTGGGGTCGTGTCGTTCCCGTGAATGATAGACGGGTCGCAGGTCCACCGAATTTCGACGCCACGGAAAAGGTAGGCCTTCGAGCGCGCCATCTTGTAGAGGCGGCCCGGCTTGAAATGTGCGTCCGGCCCGAAGATCTGGATGTCCGGCTTGAAGCGCACCGTCGTGCCACGCCGGTTGTGCACCGCGCCGAGGTCCTTGAGCTTGGTCGCCGGCACGCCGCGCTCGTAGCGCTGCATCCAGAGGTTCCGATCGCGCGCAACCTCGACTTCCATCCACTCCGACAACGCATTCACGACCGAAGAGCCGACACCGTGCAGGCCACCGCTGGTCTCGTAGGCACCCTGCTGGAACTTGCCGCCCGAGTGCAGCGTCGTCATGATGATTTCAAGCGCCGACTTTGGCTTGAACTTGGGGTGCGGATCGACCGGGATACCGCGGCCATTGTCGCGCACCAAAAGCACGTTGTCGGCCGCAAGCTCGATCTCGATGCGCGTGGCGTGACCCGCCACAGCCTCGTCCATGGCGTTGTCGATGATCTCGGCTGCGAGGTGATGCAGTGCCCGCTCATCCGTGCCGCCGATATACATGCCCGGACGGCGACGCACGGGCTCAAGCCCCTCGAGGACCTCGATGTCCTTGGCCGAGTAGCTCTTGGAGGTCTTGTCGTCGGCGTCGTCGTTGAAGAGGTCGGGCCTCGAGGCTGGCTTTGCCATGGGTACGCCTGTCACTGGGTCGATTGAGTCAAAGAGCGGGGGACTATAGCGACATCGCCTCGGCGCGCGGCCACCGATTTTTTCCCCTCCGGCCGCGGAAAACAGCGAAATACGGCCATTTGCGCCGTGGAAAACCGGGCAGGTACCGATCCCAACAGCGTATTAACACGCCCCGTATAGGATCCGCGCCGTGACACTCGCGTTACTTCGGATCACATGACCACGCCCGACCCAACCACCCGCCTCGCCACAGCCGTGGCCGGGCGGCAGATGGAACTGCTCAGCAAGCCCATGGTGCAAAGTGCCTATGGGTTGCCGCTCTGGGCGCTTGTGATCTGCTGGTCCTTCTCCGGCGACCTGCCGTACCTGGGGCAGGTGACGCCGGTTAACACCATCACCTGGTTCATCCTTGTCTGCCTCGTCAGCGCCATCGCGATCGCAGTGGGTGAAACCTATCGTGCTGAAGCAGAGCGGCCCCAGACCTTTGACGCCGAAAGATGGGTACCGCGCACGCTGGCCATGATGACCCTGCTGAGTTCCGCATGGGCATCGATCTGCTGGTTCCTCTGGATCCCCGGCAACGACATCAACAATCTCGTCCTCGCGATACTGGTCCTGGCCGGCATCATGAACGGCATCATCGCACGCATGATGTGGTTCAAGAGCTACATGGCAGGGGCGGGCATTTCATTCCTGCTTCTGATCGTGCGCTGCGCCAGCGCGGAATCGGACATAGCGCATCTTGTCGCCATCATTGCCCTCGCCTTGTTCGTCGTGGTGACCGCAAGCGTACGCACGGCAAGTCGCCAGATCGACAGGAACATCACGGCCCAGATCGAAAACGAGTGGCTGAAGGAGGAAAGCGCGCGTGCCCGTGAAGAGGCCGAGCGCGCCAGCCGCATGAAGAGCGACTTCCTCGCCAACATGAGCCACGAACTCAGGACGCCGCTCAATGCCATCCTCGGCTTCTCGGAAGTCATCGGGGCCCAGCACTTCGGCCCTGAAGCCTCACACCAGTACCGGGACTACGCCAACCACATCAATTCCAGCGGCAAGCACCTGCTTGGCATGATCAACGACCTGCTCGACATTGCCAAGATCGAGGCAGGAAAGCTTGAGCTTCAGCCGGAATGGATCGACGGAAAGCCCGCAATCGAGCAGGCAGCGCGCTTCATCGAGGATCGTGCCGCTGCCAGGGGTATCCGGCTCGACGTCGTTGTCCAGCCCGGGGCGGAACGCCTGTGGGTCGATGAGCGCGCCTTCATGCAGGTGGCCATAAATCTCCTGTCCAACGCTGTGAAGTTCACCGAACGCGGATCGATCAGCACGCAGCTCTCCTGTGACGGCAACGCCGTCACCCTGCGCGTGGCAGACACGGGCTGCGGCATCCCCGCGGACCGTCTGCCAAATGTGTTCCAGGCATTCGAGCAGGCAGACAACAGGTACACCAGCACCAACATGGGCACGGGCCTGGGGCTGACCCTTGTGCGGGCCCTGGTGACCCTGCATGGCGGTTCCTGCAGCATTGCGAGCGAAGAAGGCATCGGCACCGAAGTGACGGCAAGCTTCCCGCTGCCAGAGGCCGCACGCCAGCCCGTCGCACCTGCGGCGCCGGTCGAAGGCGCGACGAAGGTGGCCTGACCGCAGGGCGGCACGCGTCTAGTCCCTCTTTGCGTCCGAATGAAGGCGCCCAGTTGAACAGTGGCTGAACGCGCGGTCAGAATGAGTTGTTTTGCCTTGCGCCCGTTACCCCTGCACACTTCCCCTGCACCGTGCGTTTCCGGTTCGCCGGATTACGGTGCTGACGGGGTCGTGGTCTCTCCTCAAGGTCCTGCGGTCGGCCCCGCCAGGCAGGCCCGCCTTTGGTCGGGTGGGCCTGCCAAACGCATGCGCATCCAAAGGCGTTCGTCCCGGTGATTGCGCCGCGCATCGACAGTCCGCCACGAGGTCGTTATGGCTTCGGACCCAAGGCCTCAGCTTCTCGCTGGCCCCCGAACTGAAGAGGAAACGCCATGGCAAACCCACAGCGTCAGGTCACGAAGGTCACCCGCGGCATGCCCACCCAGGATGGCGCCGGCGTCAGCCTGACACGCCTCATCGGCACGCCCGAGATCCCGCATATCGACCCGATCCTGATGCTCGACAATTTCGGATCGGATGATCCCAAAGCCTATATCGCCGGCTTCCCGCCGCATCCCCATCGCGGCTTCGAGACCGTCTCCTACATGATCCACGGCAGCCTCGAGCACCGCGACAACAAGGGGGGGCGCGGCCTGATCACTGATGGCGGGGTGCAGTGGATGACGGCGGGCAGGGGTGTCGTGCACTCAGAGATGCCCGCGCAGAGCAGTGGCCTCATGTTCGGCTTTCAGCTCTGGCTGAACCTGCCTGCCCGCGAGAAGATGTGCGCGCCCTGGTACCAGGACATTCCGCGCGAAATGATCCCCGAGCTCGACGTGGCACCGGGTGCGAAGGCGAGGCTCATCGCCGGTTCGTGGGGCGCATCCCGCGGCCCCGGCCCCGAACGGCCGACCGCGCCCTTCATCGCTGACGTGGCGCTGGAAGCAGGCGCCAGTGCCATCGTGCCGGTGCCCGACGGCCATCACGGTTTCGCATTCGTCTTCGCCGGCGCTGCGGCGATCAGTGGAGAAACACTTGGCGCAGGTCAGATGGCCGTGCTGTCGGACAGCGGCGTGCTTGAACTGAGCGGCGCGACCGAGGCAAGCCGCGCCCTGATCGTTGCAGCCCGTCCCATCGGCGAACCCATTGCCAAGCACGGCCCCTTCGTGATGAACACGGTCGACGAACTGCGCCAGGCCGTCAGCGACTACCAGCGAGGGTTGTTCTGAAACAAAAAGGGCCGGCGTTTCCGCCGGCCCCGACTTCGTCCTGTCTGCGTGATCAGACCGAATAGTACATCTGGTACTCGATCGGGTGCGGGGTGTGCTCGTAGGCGTAGACTTCCTGCATCTTCAGCTCGATGAAGCTGTCGATGAAGTCGTCGCTGAACACGTTGCCACGCTTCAGGAAGGCGCGGTTCTTGTCCAGGTTCTCCAGGGCCTCGCGCAGGCTGCCGCAGACCTGCGGGACGTCCTTCAGCTCTTCCGGCGGCAGTGCGTAGAGGTCCTTGTCCATCGGCTGGCCCGGGTGGATCTTGTTCTGGATGCCGTCGAGGCCCGCCATCAGCATTGCCGCATAGGCGAGGTACGGGTTTGCACCCGGATCCGGGAAGCGCACCTCGATGCGCTTGGCCTTGGGGCCGGCGCCGAACGGAATGCGGATCGACGCCGAGCGGTTGCGCGAGGAATAGGCGAGAAGCACCGGCGCCTCGAAGCCCGGGATCAGGCGCTTGTACGAATTCGTCAGCGGGTTCGTGAGCGCATTGATCGCCTTGGCATGCTTGATGATGCCGCCAATATAGTAGAGGCACATTTCCGAAAGGTCCGCATAGCCCGATCCGGCAAACAGCGGCTGGCCGGCCTTCCAGATCGACTGGTGCACATGCATGCCCGAACCGTTGTCGCCCTTGATGGGCTTGGGCATGAAGGTCGCGGTCTTGCCATAGGCAGCCGCAACCTGGTGCACCACATATTTGTAGATCTGCATGCGGTCGGCGGTCCTGACCAGCGTCGAGTACTTGAAGCCGAGTTCATGCTGCGACGGCGCCACTTCATGGTGGTGCTTTTCCGGCTCGATGCCCATATCGCCCATGATGGAGAGCATCTCTGAGCGGATGTCCTGGCATGAGTCGACAGGCGGAACCGGGAAATAACCGCCCTTTACCGGCGGGCGATGGCCGAGGTTGCCGCCATCATACTGTGTCCCCGTATTGTAGGGGCCTTCCGTCGAGTCGATCTCGACGGCGCACTTGTTCATCGACACCGTGTGTCGCACGTCGTCGAAGATGAAGAATTCGGCCTCAGGGCCGAACATCGCCGTGTCACCCACGCCGACCGACTTCATGTAGTTTTCGGCAGCCTTTGCAATCGAGCGCGGACAGCGCGCATAGGGCTGGTGCGTCGAGGGTTCGAGCACGTCGCAGAACAGCACCAGCGTCTTCTGGGCAAAGAACGGGTCGATGACCGCTGTCGTCGGATCGGGCAGCAGCGTCATGTCGGATTCGTTGATGGCCTTCCAGCCGGAGATCGAGGAGCCGTCGAACATCGTGCCGGTCTCGAACAGGTCCTTGTCGACGAGCGACAGGTCGAACGTGACGTGCTGCCACTTGCCGCGCGGGTCGGTGAAGCGGAGGTCGACGAATTTGACCTCTTCGTCCTTGATCTTCTTCAGAACGGTATCTGCATTAGCCATTGGATGGGTCCTTCTTATGGTTCAGATCGCGTCGTTACCGGTTTCACCGGTGCGAATACGGATGACTTCCTCCACCGAGGAAATGAAAATCTTGCCATCGCCGATGCGGCCCGTGCGCGCGGCGCGCTGGATCGCTTCCACGGCGCGCTCCACCTGGTCGGCGGGCAGCACGACCTCAAGCTTCACCTTGGGAAGGAAGTCCACGACATACTCAGCGCCACGGTAGAGTTCAGTGTGACCTTTTTGGCGGCCGAACCCCTTTGCTTCCGTAACGGTGATACCCTGGACGCCGACCTCCTGGAGGGCCTCCTTCACCTCATCGAGTTTGAAAGGCTTGATGATCGCCTCGATTTTCTTCATGTCGAGCCTGTCACTTGCGAGGCTGGCAACTTAACCCTCGCCCCGGAGACCGGAAATCCAATATTGTGCCAGCCAATGAGGCAATTGTGCACAAACTGTGGGCAGTGGGCCTCGGCCTTGCAGCGCGCCGGGTGCTTTGACAAGTTGCCCCCTGACAACACGGCAAAACCACCATGAAGTCTCTCAATCCGACATTTTCCGGCCTCGGAACGACGATCTTCTCGGTCATGTCGGGCCTCGCCGTGCAGCATGGCGCGATCAACCTGGGCCAGGGTTTCCCCGACACCGACGGCCCGCTCGAGATTCGCGAGCGCGCCGCCCGCGCCTTGGTCGAGGGCCCCAACCAGTACCCGCCAATGCCGGGAATCGAGCCGTTGCGCCAGGCGCTGTCGGCCCACGCCCGCAAGTTCTACGACCTCACTTATGACTGGCGCAGCGAGATCGTGGTCACGTCGGGCGGCACCGAGGCGCTGACCGCCTCGATCATGGCGGTCGTGAAACCCGGCGACGAGGTGATCCTGTTCGAACCGGCCTACGATTCCTACCGGCCCGTGATCGAGGCCGTGGGCGGCATCGCGCGCCCGATCCGCCTGCAGGCGCCGGACTGGTCGCTCTCCGAAGCCATGCTCGCATCCGCTTTCAACGCGCGGACCAAGGCGGTCATCCTGAATTCGCCGATGAACCCGGCAGGGAAGGTCTTCTCTGACGCCGAACTGGCCATGATCGCCGACCACCTCGAACGCTTCGACGCGATCGCGATCTGCGACGAGGTCTACGAACACCTGACCTATGACGGCATCGCGCACCGCCCGCTTGCCACGCGACCGGGCATGCGCGCGCGCTGTCTGCGGGTGGGTTCGGCTGGCAAGATCTTCTCGCTGACGGGATGGAAGGTCGGCTGGGTCCAGGGCGACGCGGCGCTGGTCTCCACCGTCGCCAAGGCGCACCAGTTCATTACCTTCACGACGCCGACGGCGCTCCAGAGCGGGATCGCGCACGGGCTCGAGCATTGCGAAGCCTATTTCCTCGCGCTTGCGGGCGAACTGCAGGCCAACCGGGACTATCTGGCCGCGCAGCTTTCGCGCCTGGGTCTGCGTCCGCTTGCCGCGCAGGGAACTTACTTCCTGACCACAGATTTCTCAGGGCTGGGCTTCAACGGCACCGATGTCGAGTTTTGCCGCCAGATGACCGAGCGGGCAGGGGTGGCCGCCATCCCGCTGTCGGCATTCTACTCGGCCGACACCGGACAGAAGCTGATCCGCTTTGCCTTCTGCAAGCAGCGCCACGTGCTCGAGGAAGCCGTCGCGCGCCTGCAGCGCCATTACGCCTGAATGCAACGGGAACCCTGAGATGACCGACGACAACATGCCCATCCTCGTTGGATGCGGCCAGTTCACGCAGCGCACCGCACAGACCGGCAAGTTCGAGGAGAGCCTCGACCCGATGCAGCTCCTCGCGGTCGCAGCAGACCGTGCGCTGGCCGACACGGGCGCAGCCGACAGGCTGAAGTCCCGCATCGACAACATCTCGGTCGTCCGCTTCACAGCAGACTCCTCCGAGGCCGGTCGCCTGCCGATCGGCCAGTACACGAACCCGCCGCGCTCGCTCGGCAAGCGCATCGGCGCAACGGCGCAGCGCGAGTACTACACAAGCGCCGGCGGCAACACGCCCCAATGGCTCGTCAACCGCACGGCCGAGGAGATCGCGCGCGGCGAGACGACCGTGGCACTGCTCGCCGGGTCGGAAGACCTCGCGACGCTGCTGGGTGCGCTCAACAAGGGCGTGCCGCTCAACTGGGGCGAGGACGCCGGCGGCAAGCCCATCGATATCGGTGACAACCGCAAGGGCTCGAACGACATCGAGAAAGCCCACGCCCTCTATTTCCCGGTCAACACCTATCCCCTCTTCGAGAACGCAATCCGCGGCCAGAAGGGCAGGTCGGTGAGGGAGCACCAGCTAGCGCTGGGCCGGCTCTTCTCGCCCTTCTCGAAGGTGGCCGCAGCCAATCCCCATGCATGGTTCCCCAAGGCCCGCTCGGCCGAGGAAATCGCGACACCCACCGACAACAATCGCTATGTCGGCTTCCCCTACACCAAGTACATGAACGCCGTGATCCAGGTCGACATGGCCGCGGCCGTGATCATGACAAACGTGCGCACGGCGCGCGAGTTGGGCATCGCCGAGGACAAGTGGGTCTACCTGCATGGCTGTGCCGATGCGACCGACATCTGGCACGTCTCCGAGCGCGTGAACTTCCACGCCTCGCCAGCCATCCGCATGATGGGGAAGAAGGCATTGGCGATGGCCGGCAAGACAATCGCCGACATGGATTTTCTCGACCTCTACTCGTGCTTCCCCTCGGCCGTGGAAATTGGCTGCAGCGAACTCGGCCTCGCCGAGGATGACCCGCGCGGGCTGACCATTACCGGCGGTCTTCCTTACTTTGGCGGCGCCGGGAACAACTATGTGATGCATTCCATCGTGATGATGATGGAGAAGGTGCGGGCCCGGCGCGGCAGTTTCGGGCTGCTCACCGCCAATGGCTGGTACGTGACGAAGCACTCGCTTGGCATCTACTCGACGACGCCGGTCAGGGGGGCGTGGAAGCGCGAGGACCCCAAGGTCTACCAGGCGGAACTGGACGCCATGGCCAGGCCGACCGTCGACCCGAAGCCGGATGGCGAAGGCACGATCGAGACCTACACCGTCATGCACGACCGCAACGGACCGAAGATCGGCATCATTGTCGGGCGGCTCGGGAACGGAAACCGCTTCCTCGCGCATACACCCAACGACGCGGCGACACTGTCTGACCTCATGGAGCGCGAATGCCTTGGCCGGAAGGGTCGCGTAACGCCAGGTGCAACCACCAACCTCTTCGTGCCGCAATAACATGGCAAGGATCTATCTCGTCCGCCACGGCGAACCCACGGGAACATGGGGCACCTCGCCCGATCCTGACCCGGGCCTGTCCGAACGCGGACACCTCCAGGCCGCCGAGACGGCCCAGCGCCTTCTCGCGCAGCGTCCTGCCGACATCATCACAAGCCCCCTGCGACGCGCCTGCGAGACGGCGGCCGCCCTCGCCACGCTGACAGGTCAATCGCCAGCCGTCGTGCCGGAGGTGGCCGAGATCCCGACGCCCGCCACCATCGCCCAGGCACTGCGCGGCGACTGGCTGCGTGCGATCATGGCGCAGGCCTGGCACGAGATCGACCCAGACCTGCAGGCATGGCGCGCACGCGCCATCGCGAGGCTCAACTCAATTTCCGGGGACACGGCGGTATTCTCGCACTACGTCCTGATCAATGTGGCCGTCGGCGCAGCCATTGGTGATGACCGGGTGCATGGCTTTGCGCCGGCACATGCATCGGTGACCATCGTTGAAACAAATGGCCGGGGTCTGACGCTGGTCGAACGCGGTACGACAGGCCCAAGCGCCATCCGCTGAAGACAGGAACAGGCAAACCATGTGGCACCCCGGCCCCGAGATCCTGACCGTTGCACAGCATGCCGTGATCGATCGCCTCGTGGCGCTGTCCGGAACGCCTGTCGCCACCCTCATGGAAAACGCCGGTCGCCAGGTGGCCAACCAGGTCGCCCTGCGCTGGCCGCCCTGCCGTGCGCTCGTGGTCTGCGGTCCGGGCAACAATGGCGGGGACGGATATGTCACTGCCCGCCATCTCGAGGCGCGTGGCTTTGCAGTCGAGCTGGCGACCATCGGCGACCACAGCAGGGCCTCTCCCGAGGCAAGTCGGATGGCTGCGCTCTGGAAGGGCCCAACCCGGGTCTTCAGCGCCGATGACAACATGCGCGCGGACGTGGTCATCGATGCCGCGTTCGGCGCGGGCCTGTCGCGCGCGCTGCCGCCGGAACTCTCGCGCTTTTTCTCGATCCTGGAGGCCGACGACATCCCCGTCGTGGCCATTGACGTCCCCAGCGGCATGCACGGCGACACGGCCGGTTTCGTGGAAGGAACCAAACCCTGGTCGGCAAAGCTCAGCGTGACATTCTTCCGCAAGAAGCCCGCCCACGTGCTGATGCCCGGACGACTTCATTGCGGCGAGATCGCATGCGTCGACATCGGCATCGGCGATGGCATGGTCCGGGCCCTGTCAGCCCAGCCCCTTGAAAACGCCGACGCGCTGCAACCCTGCAATGAAACGCTGTCGGTACCGGGACTTTCTGTGGACCCGCGCGCGCACAAGCACGCGCGCGGGCACTGCTTCGTGCTCAGCGGACCCGCAACGTCGACCGGGGCCGCGCGCCTTGCAGCCCATGCAGCCCTGCGCACAGGCGCGGGCCTCGTGACGGTCCTGGGCCCGACCGAGGCGCTGCCGGTGCTTGCAGCCCAGCTGACAGCCGTGATGGTGCGCGGCTATGCCCAGCCCAACGACCTGCGACAGGCCTTGTCCGATCCCCGTCCCGCTGCGGTCATCGCGGGGCCGGGCCTTGGCGTGACGGCCGCCGCACGCCAGGCCATCGCGCATCTCCTGTCTGCCCGCCGCCCCGCCGTGCTCGATGCCGACGCGTTGACCGTCTTCGAGGGTGACCCTGCCGAGCTCTTTGCGCAGCTGGCACCGGACGGCGTGCTCACCCCGCATGTGGGCGAGTTCAATCGCCTGTTCCCGGGCGTGTTGTCCCGGGCGTCGAATCGCATCGAGGCCGTGCGCGAGGCGGCCCGGAAGGCCGCAGCCACCGTGCTGCTCAAGGGGCCCGACACCGTGATCGCCGCGCCGGATGGCCGGGTTGCCATCAACACCAATGCGCCCCCTTGGCTTGCAACGGCAGGCTCCGGCGACGTGCTCGCCGGCATCATCGGCGCCCGCCTCGCCCAGGGCGAACCGGGCTTCGAAGCCGCGCGGTCCGGCGCATTTTTGCATGGAAAGTGCGGCAGTTTGGCGGGGCCCGGCCTCATTGCCGAGGATCTCCCCGCCCTGCTGCCAAGGGCCCTGTCGGCGTAGTTAAGCCTGGGGCCTCTTTGGCTTTGTATTTAACAGCGGCCCTGCTATAGACACGCCCCTTGTTTTCCTTCAGGAACAGCGGATCCGCTTGTATTGGCTCCCCTGGGTTGCGCACGCAGGCCCGAGAGCCGCGCGGGCGTGGCGGAACTGGTAGACGCGCTGGATTTAGGTTCCAGTGACGCAAGTCGTGGGGGTTCAAATCCCTTCGCCCGCACCACACGCGCTGACCCGGGGGAAAACGTAGACGGCCGCGCAAAGCTAGAGCAGGACTGGACCAAAATGCAGATTACCGAGACGGTGAATGAAAACCTCCGCCGCGAATTCCGTATCACCGTTGCCCGAAACGATCTTGATGCGCGCCTGTCGACCAAGCTCGAGGACATGAAGGGGCAGGTCAACCTGAAGGGTTTCCGGCCCGGCAAGGTGCCCGTCGCGCACCTTCGCAAGACCTACGGCAAGTCGATGATGGGCGAAATCGTCCAGGAGACCGTCGCCGAAGTCAGCCAGAAGGCCGTGGCCGACCGTTCGCTGCGCCCGGCGATGTCACCCAGCATCCGTTTCGAAGGCGAAGTCGAGAAGGTTCTCGACGGCAAGGAAGACCTGATCTTCACGATGGGCGTCGACCTGATGCCCGACTTCACGCTCGCCGACGCAACACAGATCTCGCTCGTGCGGCCCGTGGCGGATGTGACCGACGACATGGTGATGGAGTCCCTCAAGCGTCTCGCCAGCCAGCAGCGCACCTACGAGCCCAAGGGTGACGGGGCCGACGCTCAGGACGGTGACCAGCTCGTGATCGATTTCGTCGGCAGGATTGATGGCGACGCCTTCGATGGCGGCGCAGCCGAGAACGCCGAGCTTGTCATCGGCTCCGGCAGCTTCATCCCCGGCTTCGAGGACCAGCTCAAGGGTGCCAAGGCTGGCGACAGCCGGACGGTTGCCGTGACATTCCCGGCCGAATATCCCGCCGAGCGCTTGGCCGGTAAGGCTGCCGAGTTCAGCGTTTCCGTGAAGGAGATCCGCCGCGGCGTTGATGCCGAGGTCGACGACACGCTGGCCACGAAGCTCGGCCTCGACAGTCTCGACCGCCTGAAGGAAGCCGCGCGCGGCCAGCTTGTGGCGGAATATGCCCGCGCCTCGCGCTCCCACTTGAAGCGCGCCCTGCTCGATGCCCTCGACGAACGTCACAGCTTCGATCTGCCTTCGGGCATGGTCGAGGCCGAGTTCGGGCAGATCTGGAAGCAGGTCGAGCAGGATCTGAAGTCCGGCAATCTCGCGGAAGAAGACAAGGGCAAGTCGGAAGACGACCTCAAGGCCGAGTTCCGCAAGATTGCGGAACGCCGCGTCCGCTTGGGCCTTGTGCTGTCGGAGTTCGGCCGCGGCAATAATGTTCAGGTTACCCAGGAAGAGCTGAACCGTGCCGTCGTGGCACAGGCGAGGCAATATCCCGGCCAGGAGGCCCGGATCTTCGAGTTTTACCGCAACAACCCCGACGCGGTGGCGCAGTTGCGCGCCCCGATCTTCGAGGACAAGGTGGTCGATTTCCTTTGCGGACAGGTGAAGATCTCGGACCAGGCCGTGGCCCGCGATGACCTGTTCAAGGACCCTGACGAACTCGCAAAGCTGCTGAAGGCCAACTAACTGTTTAAAGTTGGCTTGTATGGTGTAGGCGCTCCCCCTAGAGATGTTCAGGGGCTGAGAACGAGGAAGTGTAATCCATGAAAGACGTCAGAGAGACCTACGCGAATTACTACATGCCGTTCGTCATCGAGCAGACGTCGCGCGGGGAGCGCTCCTACGACATCTATTCCCGGCTGCTGAAGGAGCGGATCATCTTCGTATCCGGTCCCATCGAGGACACGGTCGCCACACTTGTGACGGCGCAGCTCCTTTTCCTCGAGGCTGACAACCCGAAGAAGGAAATCGCCATGTACATCAATTCGCCGGGCGGGGTCGTGACCGCCGGCATGGCGATCTACGACACGATGCAATACATCCGCCCGACGGTGGCCACCCTGTGCATTGGGCAGGCAGCCTCTGCAGCCTCGCTCTTGCTCTGTGCCGGCGAAAAGGGGCAGCGATTTGCCCTTCCCAATTCGCGGGTGATGCTGCACCAGCCCTCGGGCGGGGCCTATGGCCAAGCGTCCGACATTTCACGTCACGCCCAGGAGATCCTCAAGATCAAGCGGCGTCTTAACGATATCTACGCCACCCACACCGGCCAACCCGTTGAAACAATCGAAAAGGCGCTTGACCGGGACAACTTCATGACGGCCGAGGAAGCCAAGGCTTTTGGCCTGATCGACCAGGTATTCACCAAGCGTCCGGCTGTGGCCGAGGCCGCCAAGACCGACTGATTCCCGGACTGATTGCGGAGTTCGCGGCCTTACACCCGCATTTAATAGTTTCTTGATCCGTGACCGATTACCATGCTCGAATTGACCAAGTTCCGGGTTCGTCGGGATTCGGAACGGTTTTGGCTTTGTAGGTACTGGGACGAAGGATTTGACCCGGCATGGGTCACGGCTTCGGCCTGCAATGGAGCGTATGTATGAGTAAAAGCGGAAGCGACTCGAAGAACACGCTGTATTGCTCCTTCTGCGGCAAGAGCCAGCACGAGGTCCGCAAGCTGATCGCCGGCCCGACCGTGTTCATCTGCGATGAGTGCGTCGAGCTCTGCATGGACATCATCCGCGAGGAGAACAAGACCTCGCTCGTGAAGTCCCGCGACGGAGTCCCCACGCCTCAGGATATTCGCAAGGTTCTCGATGACTATGTCGTCGGCCAGGACCACGCAAAGAAGGTTCTCTCCGTCGCGGTCCATAATCACTACAAGCGCCTCAACCATCAGGCCAAGACCGGCGAGGTCGAGATCGCGAAGTCCAACATCATGCTGATCGGCCCGACGGGTTGCGGCAAGACACTTCTGGCCCAGACGCTCGCGCGCATCCTCGACGTACCTTTCACGATGGCCGATGCCACGACGCTGACCGAAGCTGGTTACGTAGGCGAGGATGTCGAGAACATCATCCTGAAGCTGCTCCAGTCTGCCGATTACAATGTCGAGAAGGCCCAGCGCGGCATCGTCTACATCGACGAGGTCGACAAGATCAGCCGCAAGTCGGACAACCCGTCCATCACGCGCGACGTGTCGGGTGAGGGCGTTCAGCAGGCGCTTCTCAAGATCATGGAAGGCACGATCGCAAGCGTGCCCCCGCAGGGCGGCCGCAAGCACCCGCAGCAGGAATTCCTTCAGGTTGATACCACCAACATCCTGTTCATCTGCGGCGGCGCCTTTGCCGGCCTTGAGAGGATCATCGCGGCGCGGGGCAAGGGTTCATCAATCGGCTTCGGCGCGAACGTGCAGTCCCAGGATGACCGGGGAACCGGCGCCATCCTGCGCGAGATCGAACCCGAAGACCTGCTGAAGTTCGGTCTGATCCCGGAATTCGTCGGCCGTCTGCCGGTGGTCGCGACCCTCGAGGACCTCGACATCGAGGCACTCATCTCGATCCTGACCAAACCCAAAAACGCGATCGTCAAGCAGTACCAGCGCCTGTTCGACATGGAAGGCGTTGCGCTGACCTTCTCGGACGATGCCCTGCGCGCGATCTCGCGCAAGGCCATCGCCCGCAAGACCGGCGCGCGCGGCCTGCGCTCGATCATGGAAGCCATCCTTCTTGACACCATGTTCGATCTGCCGGGAATGCGCGGCGTTACCGAGGTGGTGATCAATGGCGAGGTGGCCGAAGGCCGGGCCCGACCGCTCCTGATATACGCGGACAAGCGCGGCGAGGCCACGTCGGCGGCATCCTGATTTCCGCCGCCGCGGGGCCGCTTTTTCAGCTGACCCTTGAACGTGGGGCCGCTCGCCTCCACTTCTTTGAATGTTAACAATTGTTGTGCCGGAACGTCCGAAGTCCCATCCCCAGGAAGTGGCCTCGGAGCTCCGCCACAGAACCATGATTGAAAGTTAGGACCACCATGACCAGTTCGGACGACGAGGCCCCCGGCAAGTCCGTGACCGTTTTTCCTGTCCTGCCCTTGCGCGATATCGTCGTGTTTCCCCACAAGATCGTGCCCCTGTTTGTCGGACGCGAGAAATCCGTTCGTGCCCTCGAGGACGTTGGCCTCGAAGAGCGCCAGATCCTCCTGGTCACCCAGAAGAACCCGACCCAGGACGAACCCGGCGAAAACGATATTTACCGGATCGGTACGTTGGCTTCGGTCGTGCAGTTGCTCAAGCTCCCCGACCAGACCGTCCGCGTCCTCGTCGAAGGCAAGCAGCGCGCCCGCATCAAGCGCTTCATCCCCAATGGAAGTTTTTTCCAGGTCGAGGCCGAGATCCTGCCTGACCTCGTCACAGACGATGGCGAGATCGAGGCACTGGCGCGCACGGCCGCCGGGCAGTTCGACAACTACGTGAAGCTGAACAAGAAGATCGCGCCTGAATCACAAGGCGAAGTCCAGCAGATCACCGACCCCAGCAAGCTGGCCGACACGATCGCATCGCACCTGACAGTCAAGATCCCGGAAAAGCAGGGGCTTCTCGAGATGGTCAATGTCGGCGAGCGCCTGGAAAAGGTGTTCGGCCTCATGGAAGCCGAGATGAGCGTGCTCCAGGTCGAGCGCAAGATTCGTACCCGCGTGAAGCGCCAGATGGAGAAGACGCAGCGCGAGTATTACCTCAACGAACAGCTCAAGGCGATCCAGAAGGAGCTGGGCGAGGGCGAGGAGCAGCGCGACGAGCTTGGTGAGATCGAGGATCGCATCAAGAAGACGAAGCTGTCCAAGGAGGCCCACGACAAGGCGATGGCAGAGCTGCGCAAGCTGCGCCAGATGTCACCCATGTCGGCCGAGGCCACGGTCGTCCGCAACTACCTCGACTGGCTGCTTTCGCTGCCCTGGGGCAAGAAGAGCAAGGTCAAGAAGGACATTGCCGAAGCCGAGGCCGTGCTCGACCACGACCATTTTGGCCTCGAGAAGGTCAAGGAGCGTATCCTCGAATATCTCGCGGTGCAGCAGCGCGCTGGCAAGCTTCGTGGCCCGATCCTTTGTCTTGTCGGTCCCCCGGGCGTTGGCAAGACCTCGCTGGGCAAGTCGATTGCAAAGGCTACCGGCCGCGAGTTCGTCCGCATGTCGCTGGGCGGCGTGCGCGACGAGGCCGAGATCCGTGGCCATCGGCGCACCTATATCGGCTCGATGCCGGGCAAGGTGATCCAGGGGATGAAGAAGGCCAAGTCGGCGAACCCGCTCTTCCTTCTCGACGAGATCGACAAGCTCGGCGCCGACTGGCGTGGTGATCCATCCTCGGCCCTGCTCGAGGTCCTCGATCCCGAGCAGAACGCGACGTTCAACGACCACTACCTCGAGGTCGACTTCGACCTGTCGGACGTGATGTTCATCACGACGTCCAACAGCCTGCGCATGCCGCAGCCGCTGATGGATCGCATGGAGATCATCCGCATCCCCGGCTACACCGAGGACGAAAAGGTCGAAATCGCCAAGCGCCACCTGATCCCCAAGCAGGTCCAGGCGCACGCGCTCAAGGATGGCGAGTGGTCGATTTCCGATGCAGCCTTGCTCGATCTCGTGCGCTATTACACGCGCGAGGCGGGCGTGCGTAACCTCGAGCGCGAACTGGCGAACCTCGCGCGCAAGGCCGTTCGCGACCTCGTCTCGAAAAAGACGAAGTCGGTGCAGATCACGCCGAAGAACCTCGAGAAATATGCGGGCGTGCGCAAGTACCGCTTCGGCGAGATGGAAGGCGAGGACCAGGTCGGCGTCGTCACGGGCCTCGCATGGACGGAAGTAGGGGGCGACACGCTGACCATCGAAGCCGTCATGCTGCCCGGCAAGGGGCGCATGCAGGCAACCGGCAAGCTCGGCGATGTAATGAAGGAATCGATCGACGCCGCGCGCTCTTACGTGCGCGCCAAGTCGACGGTCTTCGGTGTAACCCCACCGACATTCGACCGGCGCGACATCCACGTCCACGTGCCGGAAGGTGCGACACCCAAGGATGGTCCCTCGGCAGGTGTCGCCATGACCATCGCGATCGTTTCAGTGCTGACGGGAATTCCCATCCGCCGTGATGTCGCCATGACGGGCGAAGTTACGCTGCGCGGGCGGGTGCTGCCCATCGGGGGCCTCAAGGAAAAGCTTCTCGCGGCACTCAGGGCCGGCATCAAGACGGTGCTGATCCCGTCCGAAAACGAAAAGGACCTGGCCGAAATCCCGGACAACGTGCTCAAGGGTCTCACCATTGTCCCGGTGGCAACCGTAGAGGAAGCCCTCGCCAAGGCGCTTGTGAGACAGCCACTGCCCGTGACCTGGGAAGAACAGAACGAAGAAGATCGAGGTCCCAAGAAGGCCGAATCTGAGGACAGGGAGGGCGTTGTCGCCCATTAACCTTTCCGCCTGACAAGGTGAAATGCGGGGGGCTGCAGTGTGGAAAACTGCGGCCCTTCGCCTTTGACAAGCAGTTTTCGCGCAAAACCGCGATTTGGCTTTGACAGGCCCGATGCGGGGGTTTAATCCGGCATCAGGTTACCGGGGCAAAACCGCCCTTTTATCTCATCGCAACGACCCCGCGAGGACACATGAACAAGAACGACCTGATTGCGGCAGTGGCCGAGAAGACGACCGTCCAGAAGTCGGAAGTCGAGAAGATCATCGACACCACGCTGGACATCATCACCAGCACGCTGAAGGGCGGCAACGAAGTCCGCCTTGTCGGTTTTGGCACCTTCGTGGTAACGACCCGCAAGGCCGGCACGGGCCGTAATCCGCGCACGGGCGAGGAAATCAAGATCCCCGCATCGCGCCAGCCCAAGTTCCGGGCCGGCAAGCAGCTCAAGGACGCCGTGAACTGAACGGTTCGCCGCAAAGGCGGGACCAGATCACGCAAGGGACGCAGGGCCATGACCGGCCCGGCGTCCTTTTCTTTTGCGGCCGGCGTCAGCGTTTGCTATGCCGCAACCCCGCGTGGTGGACGGGCGATTAGCTCAGTTGGTAGAGCGCATCGTTTACACCGATGATGTCGGCGGTTCGAGCCCGTCATCGCCCACCAGCCCGCGCTCAATCCATCCGGTCCTCGACCAGCGCCCTGAGCAGCATCAGCCGCAGGTACCAGAGCCTGAGCGCCGGTATGGGAAAGCGGGCCGGCAACCCGCTCAGCTGCGCCGGCAGGGCAATCGTCTCGCCGCCCAGCATCCGTCCCAGCGCGTCCCCCGCCCACGTCATGAAGGCAACGCCATTGCCATGGCAGCCGAACGCATAGGCGATACTGGGGTCCGAGGGCAGGGTGCCCAGGGCTGGCGTCAGGCGCCGCGTGGCGGCGATCAGGCCACGCCAGGAATGCGAGGTCTCAACGCCCGCAAACGCGGGGAAAAGAGTGGCGCGCCGCTTCTCGAGCAGTCGCTGCATGGCGCCAAGGCCGGCTGGCCGCCCGGTCGTGTCACCGCGCCCGCCAAACAGCAACTGCCGCCCCGGCAGCAGCCGCAGATAGGCAAGGTGCGCCCGCGTGTTGGCCGCGGGCGCTGCGGTCCTGAACTGCTGTGCCGTGAGCAAGGCGTCCGTCAGGGGAACCGTGGTCGTGATGTTTGACATGATCGGCAAGACCCGGCCGGCAAGCTCCGGCACCAGGTCCTCGGGCAGCCATCCATTCGTCGCCACGATCACGCGCCGGGCGGTGAGAACCCCGCCTTGCGTTCGCAGCCGGTGCAGTCCGGTCTCGCGCTGCCATGCCGTGACCCGCGAATGCGCATGAAGCCGCCCACCGCGGCGCTGCGCCGCCCGGGCCAGGCCCAGGCAATAGGCCAGCGGATGCAACCCGAAACCCAGGGGCTCGAACAGGGCTCCCGCCTGTTCGTTGCAGGCAAAGGCTTCCTGCGCGAACGCCGCAGGCGGCACGACGCGAGAGGCGATGCCAAGTTGCTGCCCGATCGACGCCTGCGCCTCCAGTTCCTTCAGCCGTGAGGGCCGGTGTGCAAACGTCCAGACGCCCGGTCCCTGCGCCTGCAGGTCAATCCCTTCCTCGGCCGCAATCGCACTGACCAGCCGCACGCTGTCGGCAAGGATGCGATAGAAGGCGAGGGTCTCCTGTTCGCCGAAGGCCTCGCGCTGCTCGAGCGGACCCAGAAAGGAAGCGCCGATACTGCAAAATCCGCCGTTGCGGCCTGACGCGCCCCAGCCGATTTCGCCCGCCTCGAGCACGCTTGTTGCGATACCGCGCATTGCCAGGGCCCGCGCGGCCGCAAGCCCGCAATAGCCTGCACCAATGATCGCGACGTCCGTGGTCTCCTCCCGTGCAAGAGGGGCTGCATCGACCGCCCCGAGCCCAGGACGCTCGCTCTCCCAGAAGCTGTCGACCGTGGCAGACGCGTCATGGATCGCCGGGTGGAACAGCACGCGCGCGGTCTCAGGCCTTGCCCGTGAAGGCCGCGTCATCCGCGTAGGGGAACCACGACGCTTCCTCAGGCGTGGCCTTGGGGTTTATCACCACGAACTTGGTCGAACGGAACTGCTCGAGCCCTTCCGACCCCAGTTCGCGCCCGATTCCGCTGCGTTTACGCCCGCCAAAGGGTGCCGCGTCGTTGTCGAGCAGGGGATTGTTCACCCACACCATGCCGCTGTCGATCTCGTCGACGGCACGCATCGCCTCCTCGAGGTCCTTTGTATAGATATTCGCGCCCAGCCCGTATTCCGAGCGGTTGGCCAGCGCGATCGCCTCGTCGAAACTTCTCACCCTGACAATCGGCGCGACGGGACCAAAGCTCTCGGCATTGACGATGTCCATCGTCGGCGACACATTCACAAGGACGGTGGGTTCGACAAACCAGCCCCTGTTGAACCCCGCTGGCCGCTGCCCGCCCGCAAGGGGCCTTGCGCCTTCGGCACGTGCGCGTGACAGGATTGCCTCGTATCGGTCACGCGACGCCCGCGTGGCCATGGGCCCGAGATCAACCTTCTCAAGGCCATTGCCGATCCGCAGCTTGCGCGCCTCCTCGGCAAGCCGGGCAACGAACAGGTCATGGATGTTCTCGTGCACGTAGATCCTCTCGGCAGAGGTGCACACCTGTCCGCAGTTCAGGAACGAGGCAAAAGCCGCCCCGCGCACCGCCACGTCCAGCGGCGCCGACGGCATCACGATGAAGGGATCGTTCCCCGATGTCTCCATGAGCACCGGCTTGAAGCGCTCGCCGCAGATGCGCCCCACGACCTGACCGGTCGCCACGGTGCCGGTGAACGCAGCACAATGCGTGCCGCTGCTTTCCAGAAGCCGCGTGGCCACCGCTGGTCCACCGGGGAGGCATTGCACCAGGCCCTCTGGCAGGCCTGCGAAGACGTCCATCATCAACAGCGTCGCAAGCGTCGTGACCTCCGAGGGCTTGACGATGACCGCATTGCCCGCCGCCAGTGCCGCCGCAGCCTGCCACGCGAAAAGAAGCAGGGGATAATTATAAGGCATGATCAGGACCGCCACGCCCAGCGGTTCCTTGATCGAACAGTGCAACTGCCCCGACATGGTCGGCGCATAGATGCGGCCCATCTCGTGGCGGCCAATTTCGGCATAATAATCGAAGGCGCTGATGGTCCAGCTGACCTCGTCCATCGATTCCTTGAACGGCTTTCCCATCTCCCGCGTCAGCGCCTCGGCCAGCAGCGCCTGCCTCTCGCGGATTGCGCCGGCGACGTCATGGAGCTTCTGCGCCCGCTCGAGGCCTGAATGCTTGCGCCACCAGCCGGACTGCGCGATCCCCGCCGCCATGATCGCGGCATCGATGTCCGCAGCGGGCGTCTCGATCCAGGCCCCGATGCGCTGCTCGGTCGCAGGATTGAGAACAGCGCTCTCCGCCGTACCCTTGAGGGCCAACATCTTCCCGCCGAGATAGGCCTTGCCCGAGACATGGTCGAAAATCTGGCTCATCAGGCGTCTCCCTTCAGGCTTCTGCATGGGCCTGCCGGAGCAGGCGCTTTGCCGCAGCGTTGAAGTCCTTCCGCGACTCAAGGACGAGCCCCATCCTGCACCGCTCGATGCGCCAGGGGTTAGGCATCTCGATGAACCCAGCGCCTTTCGGGTACTTGCCCAGGGCAAGCCCAAGCAACAGCCCCCGACGGGTGGGCTTCAGCACGGCAAACTGCTTGAGCCTGTAAAGCGCGACGTGCCCCGTCCGGGCGCGAACACTTGCCCCGCGCAGCTTTCCGGCCAGCGCCAGCACGCCATCACCCATGGGCCGCTGCGCCGCGAGAGCGCCGGCGAACACGCGCGCCAGAGGATCGGCGGGGGCCGGTGTCTCAAGCGCGGCCAACCCATGGGCCCGTCCCAGCACAACCGCCGCATGAGCAAGGCCCAGCTTGTGCTCCGCCTTGAGCCACCTGAGCCGCTCGGCAGGCCCGGCATGCGGGCATTTCCGGGCGATCCTGACCCAGTGCGCCATGGTCTTTCCGGTTGCCTTTTCGAGCTTCGCCTCGACAGAGGCGATGTATTGCCGGATCTTGTCGGGTTGCCTGGCTTTCCGGGTCATGGTCAATCCGCGCAGGTCCTTGGGTTTGCTTGACACTCAGAACGTCCTTAAGTACACCCACCGCTCTTCGGCGGCCAGTCTGGCCCGCCCATGACCCCGCAAAGGGGGCGTAGCTCAGTTGGTTAGAGCGCCGGCCTGTCACGCCGGAGGTCGCGGGTTCGAGCCCCGTCGCTCCCGCCAGTCATCGCGTTACGGCGCGGCTGGCAACCGGAAACCGCTCCGGTCCATGTCGAACCCGCCCGCATTTTACATCCGAACTGTCGCAGGAAGCGCACGCCAAAATGCTTGCTTTGGTCCACGCATTCTTTAGGTTCCCGCCCGAAAACGCGTGATTTGAGTGACTCATCCGGCGGGCACGCGGCTGAAACCCCAGGGGGCAAGGTCGCCACGCCACGCCGGTCAATGCAAAGGGGGCAGGGCCGCACGTCCAGGGGCGTGACGGCCTCGCTATAGGGCTCATGGACAATCTGCTGGCTCAGTATTTCCCGATCTTGCTCTTTCTGGGGCTGTCCGGGATCCTCGCGCTCGTTCTGCTGGTGCTGCCGATGATCGTCGCACCATCGCGGCCGGACGCGGAAAAGACCTCGGCTTATGAATGCGGCTTCAACGCCTTCGATGACGCCCGCATGAAGTTCGATGTGCGGTTCTACCTCGTCGCAATCCTCTTCATCATCTTCGACCTCGAGGTCACTTTCCTCTTCCCGTGGGCCATCACGCTCAAGGAGATCGGGCTTTTCGGTTTCTGGTCGATGATGGTGTTCCTGGGCATCCTGACCGTTGGCTTCATCTACGAATGGAAGAAGGGGGCCCTGGAATGGGAGTGAACCCGCCCGCACTGTCCTCCGGACGCACCGGCGTCGAGGGCGCAGGCCCCGTCGACCCGAACGACCCCTTTTTTCTTGCCGCGCGGGAAGCCCTTGATGAGAAGGGCTTCCTTGTTGCCCGCGCCGACGACCTTATCACCTGGGCGCGGACGGGCTCGTTGATGTGGATGACGTTCGGCCTTGCGTGCTGCGCCGTCGAGATGATGCAGGCGTCGATGCCTCGCTATGACCTCGAGCGCTTCGGCTTCGCCCCGCGTGCCTCGCCGCGGCAGTCCGACGTGATGATCGTTGCCGGCACACTGACCAACAAGATGGCCCCGGCGCTGCGCAAGGTCTACGACCAGATGCCGGAACCCCGCTACGTGATCTCGATGGGCTCGTGCGCCAATGGCGGGGGGTACTACCATTACTCCTACTCGGTTGTGCGCGGCTGCGACCGCATCGTGCCCGTCGACATCTACGTGCCCGGCTGTCCGCCGACGGCCGAAGCCCTCGTGTATGGCGTAATGCTGCTGCAGAAGAAGATCCGCCGTACCGGCAACATTATCCGCTGAGGCATCGATGACCGACAAGCTCAAGGCCCTGTCAGACTACGTTGTCAAGCAGAAGAGCGGGTTCGGCCTTTCCGCAGACATCGCACATGACGAACTCACGTTGTCCTGCCCGCCCGAGACGCTGGTGGGATTGCTGCTGTTCCTGCGTGACGATCCGGAATGCCTGTTCAAGACATTGGTCGATATCTGCGGCGCGGATTATCCCGAGCGCGCGAGGCGTTTCGACGTCGTCTACCACCTGCTCAGCATGCACAGAAACCAGCGCATCCGCATAAAGGTCCTGACCGACGAGCAGGCGCCAGTACCATCGGCCATCGACGTGTGGCCGGCAGCCAACTGGTTCGAGCGGGAAGCCTTTGACATGTACGGGATCCAGTTCTCCGGCCATCCGGACCTGCGCCGCATCCTGACCGACTACGGGTTCACCGGCTATCCGCTGCGCAAGGACTTCCCGCTGACGGGCTTCAGCGAGGTCCGCTACGACGAAGCCCAGAAGCGCGTCGTGTACGAGCCCGTGCGCCTCGTCCAGGATTTCCGCAAGTTCGATTTCATGTCGCCATGGGAGGGTGCGAAATACGTGCTGCCTGGCGATGAAAAGGCAACCAAGCCATGAGTACCGGTACCGAACCACACGCCCGGAACATGAACATCAATTTCGGGCCCCAGCACCCGGCCGCCCACGGCGTGCTGCGTCTGGTGCTCGAGCTTGATGGCGAGGTGGTCGAACGCGTCGACCCGCATATCGGCCTTCTGCATCGCGGCACCGAAAAGCTGATCGAGAACAAGACCTACACGCAGGCCGTCCCCTATTTCGACCGGCTCGACTACGTCGCGCCGATGAACCAGGAGCACGCCTTCGCCCTGGCCGTCGAAAAGCTCTGCGGCATTCAGGTGCCCGCGCGCGCGCAGTATATCCGCGTGCTCTACAGCGAAATCGGCCGCATCCTTTCGCACCTGCTCAACACGACCACGCAGGCCTTGGACGTTGGCGCGCTGACCCCACCGCTCTGGGGGTTCGAGGAGCGCGAGAAGCTGATGGTCTTCTACGAGCGCGCCAGCGGATCGCGCATGCATGCAGCCTATGTCAGGCCCGGTGGCGTCCACCAGGACCTGCCGCAGGCATTGCTGGATGACATCCACCAATGGTGCCTCGAGTTCCCTGGTATCATCGACGATATCGAGAGCCTTCTCACCGACAACCGCATCTTCAAGCAGCGCAATGTCGACATCGGTATCGTGACGGCCGAAGACGCGCTGGCCTGGGGCTTTTCCGGCGTGATGGTGCGCGGCTCGGGCATGCCGTGGGATCTGCGGCGCGCGCAGCCCTATGAATGCTATTCCGATCTCGCCTTCGACATTCCCGTCGGCAAGAACGGCGATTGCTATGACCGTTATCTCTGCCGCATCGAGGAGATGCGCGAGTCGACGAAGATCATGAAGCAGTGCGTCGAGAAGATGCCGAAGGGGCCGGTCCACGAGATGACCGGCAAGTTCGTGCCCCCGAAGCGCGGCGAGATGAAGCGCTCGATGGAGGCGCTGATCCATCACTTCAAGCTCTACACCGAGGGCTATCATGTCCCCGCGGGCGAAGTATACGCCGCGGTCGAAGCCCCCAAGGGCGAGTTCGGCGTCTACGTCGTGTCCGACGGAACGAATAAGCCCTATCGCTGCAAGATCCGCGCGCCGGGGTTCCCGCATTTGCAGGCCATGGATTATCTCTGCAAGGGCCACATGGTTGCCGACGTTTCGGCCATCCTCGGTTCGCTCGACATCGTATTCGGGGAGATTGACCGGTGAGTACCCGCCGCCTCGCACCCAACCAGCCCGCCAGCTTTTCCTTCACGGCCGAGAACCAGGCGTGGGCCCAGAAGCAGATTGTCAAGTACCCCGCGGGCAAACAGGCCTCGGCTGTCGTGCCGCTTCTCTGGCGCGCGCAGGAGCAGAACGGCGGTCATGTCACCGAGCCCATGATGCGTGTCATCGGCGAGATGCTCGGCATGTCGCCCATCCGCGTGCTTGAGATCGCGACCTTCTACACGATGTTCAACCTCAAGCCGGTGGGCGAGCACCTGCTGCAGGTCTGCACGACCACGCCGTGCTGGTTGCGTGGCTCGGACCAGGTCGTGGCTGCCTGCAAGAAGCACATCCACCCGCAGGCCGAGACCGTCTCGGCAGACGGCAAGCTGTCGTGGATGGAAGTCGAATGCCTTGGGGCCTGCGTGAATGCGCCCATCGTGCAGGTCGGCGACGATTTCTACGAGGATCTCGATGGCGCACGCGCCGAAGCCCTGATCAACGACCTGCGCAACGGCCGTCCGACCAGGCCCGGCTCGCAGATTGGCCGTCAGACCTCCGCACCCGAAGGCGGCCCGACGACCCTGAAAGAGGTGAAGTCCTGATGCTCACCGACGCCGATCGCATTTTCACGAACCTCTATGGCATCCATGACTGGCGCCTCGATGCAGCACGCCGCCGGGGCGCATGGGACAACACCAGGGGCCTGATCGAAAAGGGCCGCGACTGGATCATCGACGAGATGAAGAAGTCGGGCCTGCGCGGCCGTGGCGGCGCTGGCTTCCCGACCGGCCTCAAGTGGTCGTTCATGCCCAAGCAGTCTGACGGAAGGCCGTCCTACCTTGTCGTGAACGCCGATGAGTCCGAGCCCGGCACATGCAAGGACCGGGACATCATGCGCCACGATCCGCACACGCTGCTCGAGGGCTGCCTCGTTGCATCTTTCGCGATGGGCGCGCATGCCTGCTACATCTATGTGCGCGGCGAGTTCCGCAACGAATACAAGCGCCTCGATGCTGCGATACAGGAGTGTTACGACGCGGGCCTCTTTGGCAAGAATGCAGCCGGCAGCGGCTGGGACTTCGACTGCTACGTGCACCACGGCGCCGGCGCCTATATCTGCGGCGAGGAAACGGCGCTGATCGAAAGTCTCGAAGGCAAGAAGGGCATGCCGCGCCTCAAGCCGCCATTCCCGGCGAATGTCGGCCTCTATGGCTGCCCGACGACAGTGAACAATGTCGAGTCGATCGCGGTGGCCCCCACGATCCTGCGTCGTGGCGCGGCCTGGTTCTCGGCGCTTGGGCGTCCGAACAACACGGGTACCAAGGTGTTCTGCATCTCGGGCCACGTGAACAAGCCCTGCAATGTCGAAGAAGAGATGGGCATCCCGCTGAAGGAGCTCATAGAGAAACATGCCGGCGGCGTGCGCGGCGGCTGGGACAATCTTCTTGCGGTCATTCCCGGCGGTTCCTCGGTGCCGCTGCTCCCGAAGTCGATCTGCGACACGGTCCTCATGGACTTCGACAGCCTGCGTGACGTGAAGTCGGGCCTCGGCACGGCCGGCATCATCGTCATGGACAAGTCGGCGGACGTCGTGAAGGCGATCGCGCGGCTGTCGCGCTTCTACAAGCACGAGTCCTGCGGCCAGTGCACGCCATGCCGCGAGGGCACGGGCTGGATGTGGCGGGTGATGGAACGCCTCGTGACCGGCGACGCCGACCCGAAGGAGGTCGACCTCCTTCTCGAAGTGACCTATCAGGTCGAAGGCCACACGATCTGCGCGCTCGGCGACGCGGCTGCATGGCCGATCCAGGGACTGCTGCGCCACTTCCGGCCTGAAGTCGAACGCAGGATCAACGCACGCCGTGCCGGAAAGTCTGCAAGCCCGGTAGCGGCGGAGTAGAATCCATGACCAAGCTCATCGTCGACGGCAAGGAAATCGACGTCCCCGCGGACTTCACGCTGCTGCAGGCCTGCGAGGCGGCTGGCGCGGAAATCCCGCGCTTCTGTTACCACGAGCGCCTCTCCATCGCGGGCAACTGCCGCATGTGCCTCGTCGAGGTGAAGGGATCGCCGAAGCCGGTGGCCTCTTGCGCCTGGGGCGTTCGCGACTGCCGTCCCGGCCCGAATGGCGAACCACCCGAGGTCAAGACTGCCTCGCCGCTGGTGAAGAAAGCGCGCGAAGGGGTGATGGAGTTCCTGCTCATCAACCACCCGCTCGACTGTCCGATCTGCGACCAGGGCGGCGAGTGCGACCTGCAGGACCAGGCGATGGCCTATGGCCACGCGCGCTTCAATCGCTACGACGAGAACAAGCGCGCCGTCACCGACAAGAACATGGGCCCGCTGGTCAACACGATCATGACCCGCTGCATCCACTGCACGCGTTGCGTCCGCTTCGCCGCCGAAGTGGCCGGCGTGGACGAGATCGGCGCCACCGGTCGCGGCGAGGACATGGAGATCACGACCTATCTCGAGCACGCGGTCTCGTCTGAGATGTCGGGCAACGTGATCGACCTGTGTCCGGTGGGCGCTCTCACATCCAAGCCGTACCAGTTCAACGCACGTCCGTGGGAGCTGACGAAAACCGAAAGCGTCGATGTCATGGATGCGGTCGGCTCGGCCATTCGCGTCGACACGCGCGGTCGTGAAGTCATGCGCATTCTTCCGCGGGTGAACGAGGACATCAACGAAGAGTGGATCTCCGACAAGACCCGCTTCGTCTGGGACGGCCTGCGCCGCCAGCGCCTCGACCGACCTTACGTGCGCCGGAACGGCAAGCTGCAGCCGGCCACCTGGCAGGAAGCCTTCACGGCGATCGCAGAGCGCGTGCGCGCCACCAAGCCCGAACGCATGGCAGCCCTCGTCGGTGACCTGCCCAGCACCGAGGCCATCAAGGCGCTCAAGGATCTGATGCTCTCGCTTGGCGTGGCAAACCTTGACTGCCGCCAGGACAGCGCAAAGATCGGTCTGGGGCCGCGTCAGGGATACCTGTTCAACACGAAGATCGCGGGCATCGAGAGCGCAGACGCACTCCTGCTCGTTGGTACGGACCCTCGCTGGGAAGCACCGCTGGTCAACGCGCGCATCCGTAAGACGTGGCTCCGCGGCGGCCTGAAGATTGCGCGCCTCGGGCCTGCAAAGGACCTGACCTACGCGGTCGACGACCTCGGCACCAATGCCGCCACGCTGAACGACATCGCTGCGGGCCGGCACCCCGTCTTCCAGATGCTCAAGGACGCCAAGCGCCCGATGCTGATCGTCGGTCAGGGGGCACTCGCCCGCAAGGACGGCGCCGCCATCCTTGCGGCATGCGCCCAGATTGCCCGCGAGAGCGGAATGATAGGCCCGGGCGGCGAAAGTGGCTGGAACGGTTTCAACGTCCTGCACACCGCCGCCGCACGCGTCGGTGCCCTGGACGTAGGCTTCCTGCCCCACAAGGGCGGCAGGGACACGCAGGGCATCCTCGAAGGCGCTGCCAAGGGCGAGATTGATGTCCTCTACCTGCTGGGCGCCGACGAGATCGACACGCAGAAACTGGGTCAGGCCTTCGTGATCTACCAGGGCTCGCACGGCGACGCCGGCGCCCACCGCGCCGACGTGATCCTGCCCGGCGCAGCCTACACCGAGCAGCACGGCACTTATGTGAACACGGAAGGCCGCGTGCAGCTTGCCCGCCGCGCTGCGTTCCCGCCCGGTGATGCGCGCGAGGACTGGACGATCCTGCGTGCTCTCTCTGATGTCGTGGGCCGCAAGCTGCCCTATGACGACCTCACGACCCTCCGCCAGCACATGTTGAATGACGCCCCGTCCTGGAGCGCGCTTGACCAGGCACCGCCATGCCCGGGTGCCGAGGCGCCGGTCTGGACGAGCATCGGCACGCCAGGCCCGATCGAGGCGACTCCGTTCACATACCCGACCCGGGACTTCTACCTGACCAACCCTGTCGCGCGCGCGAGCCAGGTGATGGCCGAATGCAGCGCGCAGTTCGTGAAGCCGCCGCAAGCGGCAGCGGCGGAGTAGGGCGATGGATTTCTTCAGCGTTCAGGCCTGGCAGGTGTGGTGGCAGGGGTTCTACGCGGCCAATCAGACATTGCTCGACGTGACCGGCATGGCTGCAATGATGCTGTTGTTCATAGTTGTCCTGCTGGTGATGATTGCCTTCATCCTCCTGTTCGACCGAAAGGTCTGGGCGGCCGTGCAGATGCGGCGTGGCCCGAACGTGGTGGGCCCCTTCGGCCTGCTGCAGTCCTTCGCCGACCTTTTCAAGTTCGTTTTCAAGGAATTTGTCATGCCAGCGGGCGCCAACAAGGGTGTCTTCCTGCTGGCTCCCCTGATCACGACCACCTTGGCCCTCGGTGCCTGGGCTGTCGTTCCCGTGAACGAAGGCTGGGTCTTCGCCGACATCAATGTTGGCGTGCTCTACATCTTTGCCGTGTCGTCTCTGGGCGTTTACGGCATCATCATGGGCGGATGGGCTTCGAATTCGAAGTATCCCTTCCTCGGTGCGCTGCGTTCGGCGGCGCAGATGGTGTCCTACGAAGTCTCGATCGGCCTCGTGATCATTACGGTCCTGCTCACGGCTGGATCGCTTAATCTCTCGCAGATCGTTGCGGCCCAGGAGGGCGGCATCCAGAACTGGTACCTGTTCTCCCACCTCTTGCCGATGGCCGTGGTCTTCTTCATTTCGGCGCTCGCGGAAACCAACCGTCCCCCCTTCGACCTGCCCGAGGCAGAGTCCGAACTGGTCGCGGGCTTCATGGTCGAATACTCATCGACGCCCTATCTGCTGTTCATGCTGTCGGAATATGTCAGCATCGTGCTGATGTGCGCGCTGATGACGATCTTCTTCCTCGGTGGCTGGCACCCGCCCATCGACGTGGCACCCCTGAACTGGGTACCAGGCGTCTTCTGGTTCATCCTCAAGATCTGGTTCATTTTCTTCCTCTTCGCGATGGTCAAGGCAATCGTTCCGCGGTACCGCTACGACCAGTTGATGCGCATCGGCTGGAAGTTCTTCCTGCCGATCTCGCTTCTCTGGGTCGTCGTGACCGCAGGTTACCTTCTGGCCTTTGACAAGCTGCCGGGCTGATCCACATGCAATTCCTGCGCACCATCTTCATGGTCGACTTCCTCGCCGGCTTCTGGCTGGCGCTGAAGTATCTGGCCCGGCCCAAGAAGACCCTCAACTATCCCTTCGAGAAAGGCCCCCTCTCGCCGCGTTTCAGGGGCGAACACGCATTGCGCCGCTACCCGAATGGCGAGGAACGCTGCATCGCCTGCAAGCTGTGCGAGGCGGTCTGTCCGGCACAGGCCATCACCATCGAGGCCGAGCCCCGCGACGACGGCTCCCGCCGCACGACCCGCTACGATATCGACATGGTCAAGTGCATCTATTGCGGTTTCTGCCAGGAAGCCTGCCCGGTGGACGCCATCGTCGAGGGTCCGAACTTCGAGTTTGCCACCGAAACGCGTGAAGAGCTCCTCTATGACAAGGACCGGCTCCTCGCCAACGGCGACCGCTGGGAACGCGAAATTGCCCGCAACCTCGAACTGGACGCGCCCTACCGTTAGGCTGGGACGCAGAGACAGGAAGGAACGACAGCCGTGCTGGCAGCGACCATAGCCTTTTACGTATTTGCAACCGTGCTGATCGGGTCGGCGTTGCTCGTGGTTTCCGCGCGCAACCCGGTCCACTCGGTCCTGTTCCTGATCCTGGCCTTCTTCAACGCCGCCGCCCTGTTCGTGCTGCTCGGGGCCGAGTTCCTCGCCATGGTCCTCGTCGTCGTCTATGTCGGTGCTGTGGCGGTGCTGTTCCTGTTCGTTGTCATGATGCTCGACATCGACTTCGCCGAGCTGCGCCAGGGCTTCCTGCAATACGCGCCGTTGGGCATTCTCCTGTGCGCGGTTTTCTTCCTTGAGCTCGCAGCCGTAGGGTTTGGCTGGGTGCTGTCACCTGCGGTCGAGACCGCCGCGAAGTACCCGACACCGGCTGACATCACGAATACCGAGGCTATAGGCCTGATCATGTATACGCAGTTCGTCCATGTCTTCCAGGGCGCGGGCATGGTCCTGCTTGTCGCCATGATCGGCGCCATCGTGCTGACGCTGCGCCATCGCGAGGGCGTCAAGCGCCAGGATGTAGCGGCACAGGTAGGCCGCAAGCGCGAGGAAGCCGTCGAGCTGCGCAAGGTAAGGCCGGGAGAGGGGCTCTGACCATGGAGATCGGACTTGGCCACTACCTGGCGGTCGCAGCCGCCCTGTTCACGATCGGAATTCTCGGGATCTTCATCAACCGCAAGAACGTCATCGTCATCCTGATGTCGATCGAGCTCATCCTGCTGTCGGTCAACATCAACCTTGTCGCGTTCTCGTCTTTCCTGGGCGACCTGACGGGGCAGATCTTCGCCCTTCTCGTGCTGACCGTCGCCGCCGCGGAAGCCGCCATCGGCCTCGCCATTCTCGTCGTCTACTTCCGCAATCGGGGATCGATTGCCGTTGAAGACGTCAACATCATGAAAGGGTAGCCACAGTGGAATTGCTCTACCAGGCCATCCTCGTCCTTCCGTTGATCGGCGCCGTCCTTGCAGGCGTCATGGGCAAGCGCCTTGGCGAACACGCAGCCGAGTACACGGCCACCATCCTGCTCTGTGCGACCGCCATCCTGTCCATCGCGGCCTTCTTCTTCGACCTCCCGAACCTCGAGATGGACAAGCCGCGCATCTTCACGCTGTTCCAGTTCATCGACTCCGGCGCCCTCCAGGTTGACTGGTCCATCCGCGTCGACGCGCTGACCGCCGTGATGCTTGTCGTCGTGACAGGCGTATCCTCGCTCGTGCATGTCTACTCGATCGGTTACATGCATCACGACGAGCACCGGCCGCGCTTCTTTGCCTACCTGTCGCTGTTCACCTTCGCGATGCTGATGCTGGTGACCGCCGACAATTTCGTCCAGTTGTTCTTCGGCTGGGAAGGTGTGGGCCTGGCCTCCTATCTCCTGATCGGTTTCTGGTTCCGCAAGCCGACCGCCAATGCTGCCGCCATGAAGGCCTTCATCGTCAACCGGGTCGGCGATTTCGGGTTTGCGCTGGGCATCTTTGCCGTGTTCCTGACGTTCGGCACGCTGGATTTTGGCACGTCGGCAACACCCGGTGTCTTCCAGCAGGCGAAAGAATTCGCCGGCAAGACCTTCGAGTTCGCAGGCTACGAGGTCGACATCCTGACCACGACATGTCTGCTGCTGTTCATGGGCGCCATGGGCAAGTCGGCGCAGTTCTTCCTGCACACCTGGCTGCCGGACGCCATGGAAGGCCCGACCCCCGTGTCAGCGCTCATCCACGCCGCCACCATGGTGACCGCCGGCGTATTCCTCGTGGTGCGATGTTCGCCCCTGTTCGAGCTCGCGCCCGTGGCACTTCAGGTCGTCACCATCGTCGGCGCCACAACGGCGTTCTTTGCCGCGACAGTCGGTCTCTTCCAGAATGACATAAAGCGCGTGGTCGCCTACTCGACGTGCTCGCAGTTGGGCTACATGTTCTTCGCTGCCGGCGTCGGTGCCTACCAGGCGGCAATGTTCCATCTGTTCACCCACGCCTTCTTCAAGGCGCTGTTGTTCCTCGGTGCAGGCTCTGTGATCCACGCCTTGTCCGACGAGCAGGACATGCGGCGGATGGGCGGTGTGCGCAGCAAGATCCCGGTCACCTACTGGATGATGGTAATCGGCACGCTGGCCCTCACGGGTTTCCCCTTTCTTGCAGGCTTCTGGTCCAAGGACGCGATCATCGAAAGCGCCTTTGCCGCGCACACAGGTGTCGGAAACTATGCCTTCGCGCTTGGCATCGTCGCGGCCGGCATGACCTCATTCTATTCATGGCGTCTCATTTTCATGACGTTCCACGGCAAGTACCGCGGCGACCCGGAAGCCTATGACCATGCGCACGAGTCGCCGCCGGTGATGCTTGTACCGCTGTTCATTCTTGCAGCTGGCGCTCTCTTTTCGGGAATCGTCTTCTACGAGCAGTTTATTGGCCACCACAACATCGACTTCTGGCGGGGCGCCATCGTGAACCTCCAGGAGCACACGGCCCTTGACGATCGGCACCATGTCCCGACGTGGGTCATCTTCTCGCCGGCGGTTGTCATGCTGATCGGCTTTACGGTCGCCTGGGTGTTCTACATGGACTATCCCGATCTCCCACGCCGCATGGCCGAGAAACGCGGCCCGCTCTACCTGTTTCTCCACAACAAGTGGTACTTCGACGAGATCTACGACTTCCTTTTCGTGCGCTCATCCAAGGCACTGGGTTATTTCCTCTGGAAACAGGGTGATGGTCGCCTGATCGACGGCGTCGGCCCCGACGGTGTGGCCGCCGGTGTCGCCGAGTGGACGAAGCAGGCCGTCCGGTTCCAGAGCGGATATCTCTACCACTACGCATTCGCGATGCTGCTCGGGGTGGCCTTGCTCGCCAGCTGGTTCATCGTCGGAGGTGGCAAATGAACAACCTTCTGTCGATCACAACCTTCCTGCCGCTGCTGGGTGTGCTGCTCATCCTGCTGATGACCCCCGCCGGCAAGGCGGGTGACACCATGGCCCGCCAGATTTCGCTGTTCACGACGTCCATCACCTTCGTGCTGACGCTGGTGCTGTGGTCGATGTTCGACCCGTCTGCCCCGGGGTTCCAGTTCGTCGAGCAGTACCCCTGGCTTGGCGGCAACATCAACTATCACCTTGGCGTCGACGGTATATCGCTGCCTTTCGTGATCCTGACCGCGTTCCTCATGCCGCTGTGCATCCTTGCCAGCTGGACATCAATCGAGACGCGCGTGAAGGAGTACATGGTCGCCTTCCTCGTGCTCGAGACGCTGATGATCGGCGTGTTCGCCTCGCTCGACCTCGTGTTGTTCTACCTCTTCTTCGAAGGCGGCCTGATACCGATGTTCCTCATCATCGGCATCTGGGGCGGCGCAAGGCGCGTCTACGCGTCGTTCAAGTTCTTCCTGTATACCCTTCTGGGCTCGGTCCTTATGCTGATCGCCGTTATGGCGATGTACGTGACCGCCGGCACGACCGACATTCCGACACTCATGGCCTACGAGTTTCCGGTCGACATGCAGACCTGGCTCTGGCTTGCCTTCTTCGCTTCCTTCGCGGTGAAGATGCCGATGTGGCCGGTCCACACATGGCTGCCCGACGCCCACGTCGAAGCCCCGACCGCCGGCTCCGTGATCCTCGCCGGTATCCTGCTGAAGATGGGAGGCTATGGCTTCATCCGCTTCTCGCTACCCATGTTCCCCGATGCGTCCGCCTACTTCGCCGATTTTGTGATGGTCCTGTCCGTGATCGCGATCATCTACACCTCGCTGGTGGCCCTCATGCAGGAGGACATAAAGAAGCTTATCGCGTATTCGTCGGTCGCACATATGGGCTTTGTCACGATGGGCCTCTTTGCGCTGAACCGGCAGGGCGTCGATGGCGCGGTCATGCAGATGATCAGCCACGGCTTCGTGTCGGGTGCATTGTTCCTCTGTGTCGGCGTCGTCTATGACCGCATGCACACCCGCGAGATCAAGGCCTATGGCGGCCTCGTGAACCGGATGCCGCTCTACGCTGCGATCTTCATGGTGTTCACGATGGCCAATGTGGGATTGCCGGGCACCAGCGGCTTCGTGGGCGAATTTCTCAGCCTCGTCGGCGCTTTCGAGGCCAACACCACGATCGCGATCCTCGCCACGACAGGGGTGGTCCTCAGCGCGGCCTATGCGTTGTGGCTCTATCGCCGGGTCGTGTTCGGTGAGCTCGAGAAGCCCGAACTCCAGGACATCGAGGATCTCAATGGCCGGGAGATTTTCATCCTTGCCCCACTGGTGGCGGCGACGATCTTCTTCGGCGTCTACCCCAAGCCCATTTTCGAGATGACCGGTACCTCGGTCCAGGCCACCCTCGACCAGATCGAAGGCAAGTTGAAGACCGCGGACGCAGGTAGAGGAGCAGCCCGATGAGCGGCGGCGTCGACATGATCCAGTTCGAGGCCGACGTGGCCGCCACGTTGCCCGAGATCACGCTGGCGGTCGGGGCCATGGCGTTGCTGCTGATCGGCGTCTTTGCCGGCGACCGCCGGCACGCGCTCGTGACATGGGCCTGCGTCGCGCTCCTGTGCTTCGTGGGTTACCTCGTGGCGACAGGTCCTGCCGAGAAGGTCCTGGCCTTCTCCGGCACGATGGTCATCGACCCCTTCGCACGCTTCCTGAAGCTGCTTGTCCTTGGCGGGTCGGTCATCGCCATGCTCATGTCGCTCGACTACCTGCGCGACGAGAAACTCACCCGCTTCGAGTATCCGCTGCTCGTCACCCTCGCGACGCTCGGCATGATGGTCATGATTTCGGCCAATGACCTGATCGTGCTGTATGTCGGCCTTGAGTTGCAAAGCCTCGCACTTTACGTGCTGGCTTCCTTTGCGCGCGACAACACGAGGTCCACCGAGGCAGGCCTCAAGTATTTCGTACTCGGGGCCCTTTCATCCGGCATGCTGCTCTACGGGTCGAGCCTGATCTACGGTTTCACCGCAACGACAACCTTCGACGGTATTGCGACGGTCGTCGCTGCCGACAGCACCCAGATCGGAACCACGATCGGCTTGGTCTTTGTTCTGGCGGGGCTCGCCTTCAAGGTCTCGGCTGTTCCCTTTCACATGTGGACGCCGGACGTCTACGAAGGCGCACCCACCCCGGTCACAGCCTTCTTCGCCGCCGCCCCAAAGATCGCCGCCATGGCGCTCCTGCTCCGGGTGGTGTTCGGTCCGTTTGCCGCCGCAGAACAGGCGTGGATGCAGATCATCATCCCGGTGTCCATCGCTTCGATGCTGCTCGGCGCCATTGCCGCGATCGGGCAGGACAACATCAAGCGCCTGATGGCCTACTCCTCGATCAGCCACATGGGCTACGCGCTGATCGGATTTGCAGCCGGTTCACAGGCTGGCGTCCAGGGCGTTCTCACCTACCTCGTGATCTACCTCGCCATGACCGTTGGAACATTTGTCTGCATCCTGCAGATGCGGCGTGATAGCAAGCCCCTGGAGTCGATTTCGGACCTCGCCGGTCTGTCGCAGCGCGACCCGACGACGGCCTACCTGCTTGCCATCCTCATGTTCAGCCTGATCGGCATCCCGCCACTCGCCGGCTTCATGGGCAAGTGGTATGTCTTCCTCGCGGCAGTGGAGTCCAAGCTCTATGTCCTCGCGGCTATCGGCTTCATCTCCAGCGTGATTGGCGCGTTCTACTATCTGCGCGTCGTGAAGGTCATGTTCTTCGACGAGCCAGCGCCCGCGTTCGAAAAGCCGATCGGCACGGTCAACGCCGCACTGCTTGCGGCCGCCTCAGCGTTCGTTTTGTTCTTCATCGTTTCGCCGATTGCGGTAACGGACGCTGCCGGCGCTGCAGCGCGAGCCCTGATCCCCTGAGATGACAGCGCCGACCTTCCCTGACGGTTACAGGGTGGTCGAGCTCGACGAGATCGATTCCACCAACGAGGAAGCGCGTCGCCGAGCGGTCGCCGGCGACACCGGGCCGGTCTGGATCATGGCACACGCGCAGACTGCCGGACGGGGCCGGCGGGGCAGGGAGTGGAGCTCGCCGCGCGGCAACCTCATGACCACCTTGCTGATGCCGCCGCATTGTGCACCAGCCGAGGCTGCACTCCTGTCCTTCGTTGCAGCACTAGCCGTGCACGATACGCTGTGCCTCTGGATCGCCGCCGATCGCGTGAAGCTGAAATGGCCCAACGACACCCTGATTGACGGATGCAAGATCTCGGGGATCCTGCTGGAAACCGCGTCCGCTGCCGATCGTCGCGAACTTCCCTGGCTGGCCATTGGCATCGGCATCAATCTCGTGCACGCCCCAGCCGCCGTCAGCTATCCAGCGACCTTCGTTAACGCACACGGCGCCGCGCCCGGTCCGCGGGAGGCCCTCGGCGTGCTGGCGACGGCCTGGGCCGACCGCTTCACCATGTGGCAGAGGCTGGGCTTCGGGGCCATTCGCAAGGCCTGGCTTGAGCGGGCAGCCGGCCTTGGCGGACCAATAGACGTGCGGCTGGCAGGAGAAACCATAAGCGGCATCTTCGAAACCATCCGCCTCGACGGAGCCCTTGAACTTCTGTGTCCCGACAGGCAGCGTAGAGCCATCGCGGCGGGAGAGGTGTTTTTTCCTGATGCGCGTTGAGGTCACCCATGCTTCTTGCGATTGACGCCGGCAACACGAACATCGTCTTCGCCGTCCATGACGGCAAGCAGGTGCGCGCGCAGTTTCGTGCCGTCACCAAAGACAACCGCACCGCGGATGAATATTTTGTCTGGCTGGCCCAATTGCTGCAGCTCGAGGGGATTGGGACGCAGGACATTACCGGTGCCATCATCTCCAGCGTGGTTCCACCCTCGCTGTTCAACCTGCGGCGGCTCTGCGCGAAATACTTCCGCCAGAACGCCATGGTGATCGGTGATCCCGACGTGGATCTCGGAATCGTCATCAATGCCGACAGGCCGCGTGCCGTCGGCGCGGACCGCCTTGTGAACACTGTTGCTGGCTATCGCGATTATGGCGGGAACCTGATCCTCATCGATTTCGGCACCGCGACAACATTCGACATTGTCGGCGCACAGGGCAGCTACGAGGGCGGCATTATCGCGCCCGGCGTCAACCTCTCGATGGAAGCCCTGCACCTGGCCGCCGCACAATTGCCGAGGATCGCGGTCGAGCGACCCGCTACGGTTATCGGTCGTGACACCATCCCGGCAATGCAATCAGGCATCTTCTGGGGCTACATTGCGCTGATCGAAGGCCTCGTCGCGCGCATCAGGCAGGAGTACGGAAAACCCATGAAAGTGATCGGCACGGGGGGCCTCGCGCATCTTTTCCGGCATTCGACGGCGGTGATCGAGGCGGTTGACCACGACCTTACGGTCCGCGGCCTGCACTACATATACGAGCGCAACGCCGGCAAGGCCAGGAAGCCAGTCGAATGACCAAGGCCAAGGGCAAGGTCAAGGCCGAAGACGAACTGGTCTTTGTTCCGCTCGGGGGCGCCGGCGAGATCGGCATGAACCTGAACCTCTATGGTTATGGTCCCGAGAACCGGCGCCAGTGGATCATGGTCGACCTCGGGGTCATGTTCGGCGGCGACGATACGCCCGGCATTGACGTGATCCTGCCCGACCCCGGCTTTATCGAGGAACACCGCCGGAACCTCCTCGGCATTGTCCTGACGCATGCCCACGAGGACCACATTGGCGCCGTCGGCCATCTTTGGTCGCGCCTGAAGGTGCCTGTCTATGCGACGCCCTTCACCGCTGCACTGGTGCGGGGCAAGCTTGAAGAAGCCGACATCCTCGAAGAAGTGCCCCTTCATGTCGTTCCCCTCGGCGGCTCGCTGAAGCTGGGGCCTTTCGAAATGGACTTCATCGACATCACGCACTCGATCCCCGAGCCAAACTGCATCGTCATCCGCACGCCCCTCGGAAACATCCTGCACACGGGCGACTGGAAGATCGATCCGAACCCGGTCGTGGGCCGCAAGACGGATATCGCAGCGCTCAAGCGCGTGGGCGACGAGGGCGTGCTGGCCACCATCTGCGATTCCACCAATGTCTTTGTCACGGGCCGCTCGGGTTCCGAGGCGGACGTCGCAAAGCAGCTTGAGAAGGTAATTGCCGGACGCACCGGGCGCATCGCGGTCAGCGCTTTTGCCTCGAATGTCGCGCGCATGAAATCGGTCATCAAGGCCGCCACGGCTGCCAAGCGTCACGTGGCCCTCGTGGGTCGCTCGATGCACAAGATCGCCAATGCCGCGATCGAGACCGGATATCTGAAGGACATCCCCTCGCTCATCGACGAGGAATCTGCAGCCGACCTGCCTGCGCATCGCGTGCTTTATCTGTGCACCGGCAGCCAGGGTGAACCCCGGGCGGCACTCACCCGGATTGCGGCGGGCGACCATCCGCATGTCAGCCTCGGGCCGGGCGACTGCGTGATCTTCTCTTCCCGCGTCATTCCCGGCAACGAGCGCCTCATCTACGAAATGCAGAACACCTTCGCGATGCGCGGTGTCGAGGTGATATCCGCCGAGGACCATGACGTTCATGTCTCGGGCCATCCGGCCCGGGATGAACTCGCCGACATGTATTCATGGCTAAGGCCCCGGATCGCCGTGCCCGTGCATGGCGAGGAACGCCACCTGATGGAGCATGTGCGCCTCGCCAAGAGCCTGCAGGTGCCCGAGGCCATCCACGCGCCGAATGGCTCCGTGGTCAGGCTGGCGCCCGGTCCCGCGACCATCATCGACGAGGCGCCGCACGGGCGGCTTCACCTGGACGGAAGCCTGCTGGTGGCCGGGACCGACGCCGCCATGAAGGAACGGCGCGGCGTGGCATTTGCCGGAGCAGTGATGGTGACGGTCGTGCTCGATGGCCGCAACAGGCCCGTGGCCGAACCGTCCGTCCAGTGCGTGGGGCTGCCGGATGAAGCCGTCGAGCGCGCCCGGCAAGCAGCGCAGGAAGCCCTCGACAAGCTCAGGCGCAGCGATGACGACGCCCGCATGGCCGAGGACATACGGCGCACGGTCCGGCGCGACATTAACGAATTCTGGCGCAAGAAGCCGATTGTGAAGGTGGAGATAATTCGAACCTGAACCAGGCACCTGTCTCGGTTCATTTTTCGATTGCGCAAGCCGCGCCCGCCCGCCAATCTTTTTCGCCGAACAGCACCAGCAGGATCAGGAGCGCCAGCTAATGTCCACAAAGATGAATGTTGCCATCCTCGGCGCGGGCCTCGGAGGTCTTGCGGCCGGTATCAAGCTGAAGGAGGCAGGGTTCGATGATGTCGTGATCCTTGAGAAAGCCGACCGGGTTGGAGGCACCTGGCGTGACAATTCCTATCCCGGCTGTTGCTGCGACGTGCCCGTTGCGCTCTACCAGTACTCATTCGCTCCAAGCCTTGCCTGGAGCCACATCTTCCCGCGCTTCAACGAGATTCAGAAGTATACTGAAGACCTTGCCGACAATTTCGGCCTGCGTCCCCACCTTCGTTTCAACGAGGAAGCGCGCACGGCGGTCTGGGATGACCAGAGGGCGGTATGGAGCATCACGACAGGTTCCGGCGCAAGGTACGAAACGACAGCGATGATTGCAGCTCTGGGCCAGTTGAACCGCCCCAAGCTCCCCGACATTCCAGGCCGCGGCAGTTACAAGGGGCATGCATTTCATTCCGCCCGCTGGGATCATAGCGTCGATTTGAAGGGCAAGCGCGTGGGCATTGTGGGATCGGCGGCAAGCGCTGTCCAGATCATCCCGGAAGTGGCCAAGGTCGCCGCGCACCTGACGGTTTTCCAGCGAACACCCAACTGGGTCATTCCGCGCCTCGATCGGCCTATCACCGACGAGGAGAAGGCGCTGATGATGACGGCGCTGGACCTTGCGGCAAAGGGGCGTGAGCTGACCTTCCTGAATGCAGACCATCTGTTCTGGCAGGTCTTCAGCTGGACGAACGAGGGCAGGGCCGCCTACACGCGCGTCGCGCTCAATCACATGGCCGAACAGGTGCCCGACGAGGCCCTGCGCCACAAGCTGACACCCGACTATCCAATTGGCTGCGCACGCATCCTCATTGCGGATGACTTCTACCCCGCACTCATGCGCACCAACGTATCGCTCGTCACCGAAGGCATCGAGTGCGTGACCCCGACCGGGATCAACACGAAGGATGGCAAGGCGCACGACTTTGATGTGATTGTCTATGCGACAGGTTTTGAGACCACAGGCTGGCAGTGGTCCGTCGATATCATCGGCCGTGGCGGCCGGCGCCTCATGGACGAATGGGCCGAGACTCCCGAGGCCTATCTCGGCCTCACGGTCAACCACTTCCCGAACATGTTCATCCTCTATGGACCCAACACGAACCTCGGGCACAACTCGATCACCTCGATGCTCGAGCACCAGGTCGCCTACACGGTCCAGGCCCTGTCAGGCCTGCGCGACCAGAAACGCCGCTCCATGGACATCACACCGGCAGCCCAGAGCCGTTTCAATCGCGACCTGCAGGCTGCCCTCTCACGAACCACCTGGGCCGATCCCCGCTGTCATTCCTGGTACAAGAATGACAAGGGCCACATCACACAAAACTGGTCATCCCATGTCCGGGACTTCGGCAAGGCCACCGAACGTGTCGTGTGGGCTGACTACGATGTGCGTTGAAGATCAGACGGGGGCGCAAGGGTGAGGAAAGCCATAGTTGCGACACTGGTTCTGCTGGGCCTACTCGTGGCAATTGCCGCGGGCATCGTCCTCAGCGGAAACACGCTGACGGTGCTGGCCATGATCGCAGGACCGCCGCGGGACTGGGACGAACGGCGCCTCGCGCCCGCGCCCGACTATGCAACGGCGGCATCTTGGGCCGCGTGGCCCGGGCGTGAAGGCTTCGCTGACTACAAACCACAGGGTCTTGCCGCGGCCGGAAACAGGCTCGACGTCGACGTGTTCTTCATCCACCCCACCGGATACATGGTCGGCAAGGACTGGAACTCTCCCATGGATCCGAATAGCCGGACCGAGGAGAACACCAGCTGGTCGATGGCCAACCAGGCGAGCGCCTTCAACGCCGCGGCCCGCGTCTATGCCCCGCGCTACAGGCAGGCATCCCTCTTCCGATACATTTCGGCCAGCGAGGATGTTGCGCGCAAGACCATGGACCTCGCCTATTCCGACGTTTTGAGGGCGTTTGAACACTACCTTGCCAGCGAAAACAACGGACGTCCCTTCATCCTCGCCAGCCACAGCCAGGGATCGCAGCACGCCTTCCGTCTCCTGCAGGAGCGCATCGATGCAACCCTTTTGGTCAGCCAGCTCGTAGCCGCCTACGTGCCGGGCACCGACATCACCAACGCCAAGGTGGCCGGGTTCAAATCGATCAAGGTCTGTGATCGTCCGGATGATACGGGTTGCTTGGTGCACTGGGCCACGATGGGAGAGGGCGGAACGCTGCCGCCCGGCATCACTGATCTGGTCTGCGTCAACCCCTTGTCATGGAGGCGGGATGGCGCCCGTGTCGGGCCCGAGGCGCACCGGGGCGGCGTTCCCGCCAGCGGTTCATTCTCGGCGCGGATGTTTGGTGACGACGCGGCGCAGGGCATGCAGTTTCCCCCGCTGGGCTCACCGGTCGCGGCCCTGACCTGGGCCGAGTGTCGCGACGGTTATCTCTTCGTGAAAGACCTCTCCGGCAGCGCATTTGCCGGCATCATCCTGCCGGGCAGGAACTACCACGGCCTGGATATTCCGCTCTTCCACATGGACATAAGGCAGAACATCGGTGAGCGTCTCACGGCCTGGCTGGCGGGCCACGAGACACCGAAAGCGAAGGCGCCTCAGGAATAGTTCGGCGCACGCTTCTGCATCTGTGACATCACGGCTTCCACCTGATTTGGCTTGCCCATGATGGCATCCTGTTCGCGGGATTCCGCCATCAGCGCCTCGGCGTCGCTGAGCAGGGGCAGCGCGTTTAGCAGGCGCTTGCCGGCGCGGATTGCGTCCGGATTCTTCAGGGCAATGTCCTTTGCCATCGCCAGGGCCTCGGCCCGCGGATCTGCGGCAAGCCGTGTGGCAAGACCAAGATGCACCGCTTCCTCACCCGACAGGATGCGCCCTGTATAGGTCAGTTCGCGCAGAACATCGTCCCGCAGCAGGTTGCGCAGGATCGCCGTGCCCGCCATGTCGGGCACAAGCCCCCACTTGATCTCCATGACCGACATCTTGGCGTCCGGCGCGATAAGGCGGATGTCGGCACCTAGCGCCAGCTGGCAGCCGCCACCAAAGGCAACACCATGCACGGCAGCGATGACTGGCACGGGCACTTCCCGCCAGACCCACGCCGCATACTGCGGATTATTGGCGATCCCGTGGGTCCGTGGCAGCAACCGGCCGACGGGGCGCGTCTCGCCCCCGGCAGCGGCAGTGCGGGCAAAATTGCCCGTGTCCAGACCGGCACAAAAGGCACGACCCTCTCCGGAGAGCACAACTGCACGAAGACCCTTTTCGTCCTTGAGCCGGTTGCCCGCCGCAATGATGGCCTCGAACATCGCATCGTCGAGCGCATTCATCTTCTCCGCCCGCACGAGACGCACATCCGCTACGCCGTCCCTGATGTCGATGGTAACCCGGTCGTTCATGGCTGCTGCTCCATAAAGTGATGGCCTGCAGCATCCCGGAGATCCGCTCGCCGCGCAAGGCCGATTGATTTGCGTCAAAACTGCCATGCCCTTGGATATGGGACTATCGGCACCCATATCGGAAGCAGGCTTTCGCAGGGGAATTCAGCATGGATATCGGCATCTCGGCAGCAGACCGCTCAAGCATCGCAGACGCCCTCTCAAGGGTGCTGGCGGATACCTACACCCTCTATCTCAAAACACATAATTATCACTGGAACGTGACCGGGCCGCAGTTCAACGACCTGCATGCCATGTTCATGACCCAGTACACGGAACTCTGGACCGCGGTGGACCTGATCGCCGAGCGTGTCCGCTCGCTGGGCCACTTCGCGCCGGGCTCCTACAAGGCGTTCGCCAGGCTGACGTCGATCCGCGATGAAGAGGACGTTCCGCCCGCCACCACGATGATCGAGAACCTGCTCAAGGGCCATGAAACGGTCGCCCGCACATGCCGCGAGGCGTTTCCCGCAGCGGAGAAGGCAAGCGACCAGCCCACGATGGATCTCCTGACCCAGCGCCTGCAGGTGCACGAGAAGACAGCCTGGATGCTGCGCAGCCTTCTCGGCAGGTGACGATATCAGCGGATCGCTTCTGGCCCGGTGAGCAGCAGCGCCCGCCGGAACGCCGATGCCGCCATGTCCGCGGGGCCGCTCTGCGTCTCGCCGCGGCGGGCAGAAAGGACCTCGAACGGTGTGGCTGCGGGGCCCGTGACCGTCGCACACTGCCCGGTGTACCGGACGCCGCTGCAGAGCAGCCACGAGCCGGTGCCGTCCACCGTGATACTAGCGGCTTTGCTGTTGAACCCCGCGCTCCGAAGGTCAGGCACGTCCTGGGAGACAACCTGTGCAGTTCCCGTCTGTGAGGTGCGCGCAAACAGCGTCAGCGCAGACGCCGTTCCCGAAGGTGCCATGGCAATGATCGGCGCCGTTGAAGGCACGTAGCTCACGAAGATCATCTCGAACGCGGCACTATGTTCGTCGAAGGCGCTGGCCTCGGTCATGCACATGAGCGAGTGCATCGCCCCCGGAATGAAGTGCAGCTCCATCTTTCCCTTGCCGGTGCTCTTCTTGCCGCCTTCGACGACCTCTCCCGTGAACACGACATTGTGGATGCGCCGGCCATCGATGTCCCGCTTGCCCCTCGAAACCAGGTCTACCGTCTGGTCACCGGAGGCTTTCAACGCGTTCCGCCAGAAGGTCTCGGTCAGCTGCCCCTCGACCACAGTGTTGAGTTCCGCCTGCGAGGCTGACTGCGTCGCGGGCATGTCGAAGTAGATGCCAAGGCAGGCCGCACCCGTTCCCGCCTCGGTGTCAACCTTCCCCAGCACCACTGTCACTTGGTTGTTGTTATCCGGCACCTGTGAACTCCATCCGTCGGGAACACTCAGGCTGAACCGCCCCTTGGCATCACGCAGTTCAGCCGCGTGGGCCGTCGCAAGGCTGGCGACCCCAAGGATCGCAAGTGTCAAAAGGGTCAACGGGTTCATGGATGTCTCCGCAGTAACTGGCAAGTTAAAGCATCGCCGGAAAACGGTTCTCGCTCAAGCGTGTTCGCTCACCGCGCGCAACACGGCCGCGCTACAGACTGGGAGAGCACCCCACGAGGGCCTTCAGTAGACGACAACGCTCCGGATCGACTCACCCCGCGCCATCAGGTCGAAGCCATCGTTGATCCGCTCCAGCGGCAGGCGGTGGGTGATCATCTCGTCGATGTGGATCTTGCGGTCCATGTACCAGTCGACGATCCGCGGCACGTCCGTTCGCCCGCGAGCGCCGCCGAAGGCCGATCCCTGCCACACGCGCCCCGTGACAAGCTGGAAGGGGCGGGTGGAAATCTCCTGTCCGGCGCCGGCAACGCCGATGATCGTCGACTTGCCCCAGCCTTTGTGGCAGCACTCCAGCGCCTGGCGCATCAGCGTCGTGTTGCCGACACATTCGAAGCTGTGGTCGGCCCCCCCCTTGGTCAGTTCGACCAGGTGGCCCACGAGGTCGCCCTTGATGTCCTTGGGGTTGACGAAGTGGGTCATGCCGAAGCGACGGCCCAGCGCCTCGCGGGCTGGATTGATGTCGACCCCCACGATCATGTCGGCGCCTGCAAGCTTGGCACCCTGGATGACGTTGAGCCCGATCCCACCGAGGCCGAACACGACCACATTGGCGCCCGGCTCGACCTTGGCCGTGAAGATGACGGCGCCAATGCCGGTCGTCACCCCGCAGCCGATGTAGCAGATGACATCGAAGGGCGCGTCCTGCCTTACCTTCGCCACCGAGATCTCGGGCAGAACGGTGAAGTTCGAGAAGGTAGAGCATCCCATGTAGTGCAGCACTGGCTTGCCGTTCAGCCGGAAACGGCTGGTACCATCCGGCATCATGCCACGACCCTGTGTCGCGCGGATCTTCTGGCACAGGTTGGTCTTGCGGCTCAGGCAGTACTCGCAGGAACGGCACTCGGGCGTGTAGAGCGGGATCACATGGTCCCCGGGCTGAACGCTGGTCACGCCGGGCCCCACCTCCCGCACGATGCCGGCGCCTTCATGCCCCAGGATCGCCGGGAACAGGCCCTCGGGATCCTCGCCGGACAGCGTGTACTTGTCGGTATGGCAGATGCCTGTGGCCTTCAATTCCACCAGCACTTCGCCTGCCTGCGGACCATCGAGGTCGACCATCTCGATGGTCAGGGGCTTTCCGGCTGCATGGGCCACGGCCGCACGGGTTTTCATGGGTCTCTCCTCAAGGGTTCAAAGAAGCCAGTAGACAGCTGCAAGCACGACAAGCGCGATCCACGCCGTCTCGGCGACCATCAGCGCAACGGGACGCCAGCCAACCGCCGCAAGCTTGCGGAACGATGTTTTCATGCCCAGCGCAGCGATCGCTGTCACCAGACACCAGCGCGACACATCATTCATCGCACTCGCCACCGGCGCGGGCACAAGGCCCAGCGAATTGAGGCAAACCAGCAGCACAAAACCGGCCAGGAAGGTCGGAACAAGCGGCGGTCCCTTCCGGTCGCCCAGCGTGCTGCGTTCGGAAAAAAGGAACAGCAGCGCCACAACGACCGGCAGCAGCATGGCCACGCGCAGCATCTTCACATAGGTCGCAACGTCGCCCGCTTCCGGCGAGATCATGTATCCAGCACCGACCACCTGGGCCACATCGTGGATCGTACCGCCCAGGAACAGACCGGCGTGCTGGGCGTCGAAGCCCAGCGCGCCAACGATCATGGGATAGGCAATCATCGCGACCGTCGAAAGCGCGGTGACCGACACCACGGTCAGGATCGTGTCGCGCTCGTTCGAATTGTTGCGCGGCAGCACCGAGGCAATCGCGAGCGCGGCAGCAACCCCGCAAATGGCAACGGCCCCACCGGAGAGAACGCCGAACACGCGCGACTGTTGCAAGGCGGGCGCCAGGAGTACCCCGAGGCCGATCGTCGTTGCGACGCCGCAAACCACCATCAGAACCGGACCCGTTCCAAGCTGCGCAATCTGGTCGAAGGTGATGCGGGCCCCCAGAAGCGCCACACCAAGGCGCAGGATGTTGCGCGAGGCGAACTCGATCCCGGCGACGCAGCGACCCTCCTCGTGAAGAAAGTGGAACGCCATGCCGATCAGGAGCGCAAACAGCATCACCGGAGCGCCGTAGTGATCGGACAGGAACGTCGAGGCAAGGCCAATCACCAGGGCCACCAGCACGCCCGGATAGACCGCATGTACCACGTCCGCCCGTGGCATCCACCGCAGCCCGGCAGGCGGCGGCGTCGCTTCGGCCCGCACGATACCCTCCATCGAGTCGAGGTACGCGAGCTTCTCAAGTTCGGTTTTGGCAGGCCCCTGTGTCATGCGCCAAACCTAGGTGTTTCCTTTGACACAGGCCAAACCAAAATGGGAAATGCCTCTCCAGCCAATCCGGGAACATGCCATGCCCGCCACACTGCTGCCGATCATCCTGCTGTGCATCTCGAACCTGTTCATGACCCTGGCCTGGTACGGCCACCTGAAGTTCAAGGACTGGCCCCTCTGGAGCGTTATCCTGATCAGCTGGGCCATCGCCTTTGTCGAGTACTGCTTCGCCGTGCCCGCGAACAGGTATGGCCACGCCGTCTACTCGGCGGCGGAACTCAAAACCATCCAGGAGGTTATCACCCTCGTTGTGTTTGCTGTCTTCTCGGTGCTTTACCTGGGAGAGGCCCTGCGATGGAATCACCTGGTTGGCTTTGCCTGCATCGGGGCAGGGGCCTTTTTCGTGTTTCACAAATGGTAAAACTTGGCAGGGTGCGCCGTTAACATTTCCCCATGCAGGTGATTCGCCTGCGCATCGCTTCGTGGAGGGAAACAATGCGCATGTCGCGCCCGTCAGCCATCGTCCTTGCCCTCGCCGCCGTCATCCTGTCGGCCTGCACGTCGCTGCGGGCGCAACAGAACCTTCCCCTGAAGCCAGCCACCGAGGGTCCGGCCTATCGCATCACGACGATTCCCGATGAAACCTCGCCCGAACTGTTCGTGGCGCTCGCCTTCTCGGGAGGAGGAAAGCGCTCGTCTGCCTTCGGCTATGGCGTGCTGACGGGCCTTCGCGAGATCACGGTCAACTATGGATCAGGCCCGCGGCCACTCACGGCCGAGATCGATGTGGTTACCGGCGTATCCGGTGGCAGCTTCACGGCCTCGGCCTTTGCCTTGCAACGTGACGCCCTGTTCGACACCTATGTGGACGGCTTCCTGAAGTTCGACCTCAATGCCGAGATCTTCGGCATCTACCTGCTTCCATGGCACTGGGACTGGGCCTTGAACCCCAACTGGGGCTCGAACGACGAGATGGCGCGCGTCTACGATGACCTTCTCTTCAAGGGCAAGACATTCGGCGACCTTGCGCGCCTTGGCCGGCCCTTCCTCGGCGTGCAGGCAACGGATTTTGCCAACGAGACGCCCTTCATCTTCAGCCAGGATACGTTCGACTGGATCTGCTCTGACATTTCCTCGATGCCCATCGCCCGGGCGGTTGCGGCCTCGAACGGCTTCCCGATCCTCTTCTCTCCCATCAGTCTCAGGAACCATGCCGGGAACCCCGATGCGACCTGTCGCCGGCCCCACTGGGTGGACGAATACGCGGACATCGAGGATGAACTGTCCCGCCGGCGCCATCTGGCGCAGCTGGCGCAGAACTACATGACCCAGCGCGAGAGTTCCTATGTGCATCTGCTCGATGGCGGCGTCTCTGACAACCTCGCGCTTCGTGGCCTCGTGCAGCTCATGGCGCCGGCCACCGAAAACGCATCGGCCGAACCTGAACGCCTCAAGCGCGTCCGCCATGTGTTGATCGTCAGCGTCGATGGCCAGGCCGAACCCGACCGGAAACTGAGCGAAGTACCCTATCTCGATAGCATCTTCCGTATCCTCGGCGCCGTGACGTCGACCGCGATCGACCGGTATGGATTCGAGACCCTGATCCACGCGCGCGAGATGACCGACCGCCTCGCAAGTGGGATCGCGCGGCGCGACTGTCCGATGGGCAGCAATGGCGAACCCCTGCCGTGCCGCAGCGTGACGCCCCATTTCGCTCACGTGTCCTTGCGAGACCTCGCAGACGGCGAAGCACGCGCCCGTCTCGCCGCAATCCCCACCGGCCTGACCATCAGCGACCCGGACGTCGACGCATTGGTTGCCGCAGGACGTGACGCAGTCCTCTGCGACAGCGAGATGCGCACCTTTTTCGCATCCCAGCCCGGCATCGTGCTTCCGCCTCTGCCGGCGACATGCAGAGCGAAGACCACCTCTGCATCGATCAGGGCCGCCCGGAAATGATGAAAAAGAGCGCCGCGGCGGTGTCCGCTGCGGCGCCCTGTCAGGCCGGATGGCATGTCGGCCGTTACTTCTGTGTCTCCGGATGCGCCAGGTAGCGCAGGATCGGTGACAGCACGATGAGCCCAAGCCCGATGCCCACGCCCCACATGCCGATCTCGCCGAAGACCTGCACATAGGTCTGAAGCGCCTTCTGGGGGTCGAGCACCTGGCCGGCCACGGTTTCCGTCGCCGTCATCTGCGCGACGAAGCCGCCGAGATACTGTGCCCATGAAGAGGCGAGGAACCATGTGGCCATGATGGTCGAGCCCACGGCGACCGGTGCAAGCCGCGTCATCTGCGACAGGCCGACCGGCGACAGGAACAGCTCGCCCGTGGTGTGCAGCAGATAGGTCAGCACCAGGAACATCAGCGGCACCTTGAAACTGCCGTCCGCGAACTGCGTGCCCCAGACAAGCACGAGGAAGCCAAGCCCCGCCTGAACCAGCGCAAGCCCGAACTTCAGCGCCGGGTTAGGGTCGAGGTTCACCCGTCCCAGAGCGGCCCAGAGGAACGAGAACACCGGCGCAAGGATCAGGATGAAGCCCGCATTGAACGACTGCGTCTGCGCCGCCGTGATCGTCACCCCGAGGATGGTGAGCTCGGTGTTGCGCTCGGCAAACTGGTTCAGCGACGAACCGGCCTGTTCGAATAGGGTCCAGAACACCGTTGAGGCCGCAATGAGGATCACGGCCAGGATCAGCCGTTGCGCCTCGACGAAGGTGCAGCGTGTGAGCATGTAGAACAGCAGATAGAGCAGGACCAGGATCGAACCGAGCGCCAGCAGCTGTCCAACCATCTCGTTGCGCTGCACGATCAGCCACACAAGGCCGACGCCAATGATTCCAGCGATGTAGACCACCCACTCCACATTGATCGGACCCAGCGCCGGCCGCTTGAGCAGTTCCGGATTGGGCGGCTCACCCTTGCCCTCGAGCCAGGGCTTGCCAAGGCCGAACACGATCAGGCCGAGCAGCATGCCAAGGCCCGCGGCGCCGAACCCGGCCCACCAGCCAATGGTCGTCCCCAGCCACCCGCACAGCAGCGAGGCCCAGAAGGCACCGAGGTTGATGCCGTAGTAATACAGCGTGAAACCCGCATCACGGCGCGGATCTGACTGCTCGTAGAGCTGCCCGACGATCGTCGAGATGTTGGCCTTCAGGAAGCCAACGCCCATGATGATCAGCGCAAGGGCAAGGAAGAAGATGTCTTTGTAGATCGGCTCCGACTGCCGGACCGACAGTTCATAGCTTCCCTTCGGCAGCACGGCAGGCAGCGACGCACCTTCCGGAAGGCCCTTGATCTCGAAGCCACCCTCGGGGCTCGCACCGAAGGTGTAGGGCTGGCCGTCAACGATGATGCGTGCATCGCGCTGCTCCATGCGGCCATTGACCTGGAACGCGTACTCCTGGCCCTGGAAGGTCAGGATCTGCTTGGCCGGTGGCCCCTCGACACCCATGGTCAGGTGGCCAAGCACCAACAAGACCGCGCCGAAGGCAATCGCCTTGCGGGTACCCAGCAACTGGTCCGCCAGCAAGCCGCCGATCAGCGGCAGCAGGTACACGAGCGAGGTATAAGCGCCGTACTGGCCCTGCGCGAAGGTATCGTCGAACAGGAAGTGCTGCGTCATGAAGAAGATCAGCAGTCCCCGCATGCCGTAATAGGAGAAGCGTTCCCACATCTCGGCAAAGAACAGGATGAAGAGCCCCTTGGGGTGTCCGCGGGTCAGTTGCCACAGGACCGGCACGGCGGTGACGCCCGTGATGACCAGGCCTACGATCCAGATGATGTCCATTCGAATTTCCCCAGTGACAAAGCAGGATTGGCGAAAAGACCACGGGACCCGGGGATTCACAAGCCGCCCGGTGTAAATCGCCGGGCGACTGTGTCATGAACCCGCACAGCGTGCTTAACCAGGTTGCCGTCCGCGGCCGCAACAGATGACGCCGGCCCATGACCCGCAGGCCGCCGGGGACATTTTGGGTCCTGTCCGGCCTTGCCGCGCAAGCCCGCTGGCACTAGCCTCCGCACCATGTTGCAATTGCACAAGGGCGCTTCGCCATGCTGGGCCGACTGAACCACGTTGCCATCGCCGTCCCCGACATCAAGGCCGCCGCGCAGGTCTATCGCGCGACGTTCGCCATGGGAGCCAGGGTATCGGAAGAGGTGCAGCAGCCCGATCATGGTGTCACCACGGTATTCGTCGAACTTCCGAACACCAAGATCGAGTTGCTCGAACCGTTGGGCGAAAAATCCCCGATCGCAAACTTCCTGAAGAAGAACCCTTCGGGTGGCATCCACCATGTCTGCTACGAGGTGGAAGACATCCACGCCGCGCGTGACCAGATGGTGGCGCAGGGCGCAACCATCACAGGTGACGGGCAACCGAAGATCGGCGCACACGGAAAACCCGTAATTTTCCTGCACCCCAGGGACTTCAACGGCACCCTCATCGAACTCGAGCAGGTCTGAGCCATGGGCATAGCGGGTTCACTCGTCACCATCATCGTGATCTGGTGGCTCGCCTTCTTCATCCTGCTGCCAATTGGCATCCGCTCGCAGCTCGAGGAGGGCGTGGTCGAGCCGGGAACGCCGGAATCCGCACCCGCGATCCATCACCTGCGCAACAAGGCCCTTGGCGCCCTCGTTGTGGCGCTGCTGCTCTGGGCCGTGATTTTCAGCATCATCAACCTGGAACTGGTAACCCTCGAGGACTTCCTCGGGGCGAAGTGAGGCAGGGGCAACACGTCCGGCACCCCCCCTGTCCGCTGATCCCGGACGCGGCAGCGATGACACACGCAAGGGCGTGCAGGTAACCGATACGGCCGCAAATGAACCATGTTCGTTGCAGTTATGCACGCTCGGCCATCCCACCCCCCTTCTGCGGCCCGCAAGCACCTTGACACGCTTGGTCTTTCCCAATGTTGTTGAACCACTGCCGGCTAAGGCTGGAGGGGGAGCATGGTCCTGCGCCTGACGCTGATTTTCGCACTGCTGATCGCTGCCATGCCGGCCGCCTGGGCCGGAGAGACCTGGCGCGTCACCAAGCCCGAATGGACCGAGGAAGATGAAAAGGGTTATGCGGATTTCGTGCAGCGCATCGGCGAGAGCAGATGCGACACGCCCGATGACTGCATCAATTCCAGCGCCAACCCCTATCGCCACACTGACGGGCGCGGGATCAACTTCAACGCCGACTGCGCCGACCTCGTCTACATGCTGCGCGCCTACTACGCATGGAAGAACGGGCTGCCGTTCACCTATGCGACAGGCGTATTCACGCGGGGCGGCGGCGACGTCCGCTTCTCACCCAAGGGAAATCGCATTGCTGGCCGACGCAACATCACGGGCGGAGAGCACGCGCGATCGGTTATCTATGCCATTCGCGACGCAGTCTCCTCGGCAACCTATCGCGTCGGCCCGGATGCGGACGAAAACCCGCTGACCGATCTCTACCCGCCAAAGGTCCAGCCGGGATCGATCCGGCCCGGTACCGCGATTTATGACGTGAACGGCCATGTTGCCATCGTCTACAAGGTCGATGAAGTCGGCCGCGTCTACTACATGGATGCCCATCCCGACTTTACGCTGACCCGCAGCGTGTTCGGTCCGCAGTTTGGCAGGGATCTGCCAGCACTCGGCGCGGGCTTCAAGAATTTCAGGCCCATTCGCATGGAGAAGGGGCGGATCACGCTGGCGAAGAACAGCCAAATCCCCGACTACTCGACCGAGCAGTACCACGGCAACGTGGACCCGGATCCAAAGGGCGATTGGCGCAAGGCCCGCTATGCCTATGACGGCATGGAGATGGGTTTCTACGAGTATGCCCGCACATCGATGGCGGGCGGCAAGCTCTCGTTCAATCCGGTCGCTGAACTCAAGGCCACGATGAAGACGCTCTGCAACGATCTGTATGACCGTGCGCGCTTTGTCGATATCGCAATCGAGGCCGGCATCCATCGCAAGCCCCACCCGGAGCGCCTGCCACAGAACATCTATGGTACCGACAACATGGAGTGGGAAATCTACTCCACGCCCTCCCGCGACGCCCGCTTGAAGACGGCGTTCCGCGCCTTCAGGGACGATATGCAACGCCTCACCGAGATGTGGCTCAAGCGCGACGACCGGATTTCCTACGACGGGCTCAACCTCAAGGAAGACCTGCAGGCCGCCTATGCCCAGACGGAAGCCACCTGCGCAATCTTCTACATGAACACCGAGGGCCGTCGCACCAGCCTGACCTTCACCGAGGCCATGAACCGCCTGTTCGCCATGTCATTCGATCCCTATGACTGTGTCGAGCGCCGGTGGGGTGCAACCTCCGAGGCAGAGTTGGCCTCATGCGGAAACGCGAGCCCGAAGAACCGCTGGTATGCAGCCATGCAGCGCCTGCGCAACCAGATTGACCGCACCTACGAGACCCGGATGGACTTCACCGTCAAGGACCTTGAGGCCCGGGTCGCCGGTTCGGGCGTGGACACGGCCCCTGACGTCAATGTAAAGGCTGTCATCGACAACATTCCCTACCGTACGCCCATCACGACCATGGCGCCGCCCGGTTACTGAGCCGGGTGCGCAAGTGTCGGTGGTGCAGGTGACGCCACCGGAGCGCCGATCCTGAAACCTTCATCTGCCGACAACCTGCGTGGCATCGTCATGCTGCTCCTGTCGCAGGCGCTCTTCGTCAGCAGCGACAGCTTTGTCAAGCTCCTCGGCACCGACATGCCGCCGGGCCAGATCATGGCGCTCCGCGGACTTATGGCGGTGGCGCTCGCAGGGTCGGTTCTCGTCGCAACCGTAGAACCCGCGCGATGGCGCCTCGCCATGACGCCTCTGGTAGGGGCCAGGGCAGGGCTTGAGAGCGTATCAGCCGCCCTGTTCATCATGTCGTTGCCGCACCTGCCGCTGTCCGACATCACTGTCTTCATGCAGTTCACGCCGTTATCGATCACGCTGCTCGCAGCACTCCTGCTGCGCGAGCATGTCGGTTGGCGTCGGTGGGCGGCGATCCTCGTGGGCTTCGTCGGCGTGTTGCTGGTGGCGCAACCCGGCGGGGCAGGGTTCAGCCCCTTCGCCATCTCGGCCATCATGGTGGCCCTCATCATATCGGTGCGCGATCTTGTGACCCGGCGCCTTGACCCGGCCATCCCGACCCCGGCCATCACCCTGACGACCACGCTTGCGGTCTGCCTTCTCGGCTTTGCGAGCGCCCCCTTCGAGGACTGGATCCCGCTCTCATGGGACAGGGTCAGCCTGCTGGCGGGCTCGGCCCTTCTGGTGACCGCCGCGAATGCAGCCATCATCAGGGCCTTTCGCGGCACTGACGTAACCGTTGTCTCGCCCTTCCGGTATTTCGGTGTCCTCTGGGCAGTGGCGCTCGGCTTTGCCATCTGGGGTGAAATCCCTGATCTGCTGGCGATCTGCGGTACCATGTTGATTGTCGGAAGCGGCCTGTACACTATGCACCGGGAGTCCCTCCGGTTGCGGCAGCGCCCATGAATTTCAGGATCGCGAACTTCAACGTCGAAAACCTGATCCTGCCGGACATCCGTTTCTACGACCGCATGATCCTCACGCGCGAGGAATACGAAGCCAAGGTCAACTGGAGCGCATCGATCATCAACCGCGTCCAGCCCGACATCATCGGCGTCCAGGAACTCTGGACCAGCGAGGCGCTCGCCGATGTCGTGGCTCGCAGCTACCACTTCCCGCAAGGCGCCAACATCTGCGCGCCAGGCGCCTCGCAGGCCGAGAACGTGAAGGGCCGTCTGGCCCAGCGCCCGCGTCTCGCGCTGGTGTCGCGCTTCCCGGTCTCCGATGGTGAGGTCGTGCCACTCTTTCCGGCATCACTGAGCCTCCAGATCCCCTTGCGTGTTGGCAACGGGACCATCCGCGACGTGCCGCTCGCCATCGACCAGTTCCAGCGGCCGGTCCTCAAGGCAAGGGTTCATGTCGAACGCCTTGCCATCGCGGTCTTCGTGGCGCACCTCAAGTCGAAAAGCCCCATCATCCGGAATGGCGAGGACGGGGATGATCCCTTCATGGCGGCCATCGGCCTCGCGCGGGCGACGATCGTGCGCGCGGCCGAGGCGGCTGCCCTGCGTCACCTGATCTTGCAGGAAATGTCCCGCACCCGCACCCCGGTGATCGTGCTGGCCGACCTCAACGACACGCCGGATGCAGCAAGCACGCAGATCGTCTGCGGCGCGTCCCCGCACGAGGGCAAGGACTTCGCCGAAAAGAAGGCGCTCTGGGACACGGTGCTCTACCCGACCTTCAGGATCGCCGGACATCGCTCGTCCAGCATCCACACGCACATCTTCAATGGAGACCGGGACATCCTCGACCATATTCTTGTATCCGAGGAATTCTCCTCCCGGAACCGTCACCGGATCGGCACGGTTGTGCGCCACGGCGTGGTGAACGAGCACCTGCGGGATAACGACGCCACCCCCAAGCCTCCCGGCGCATCCGACCACGGCATTCCATGGGCAGAGATCCGTCTTGGGGGGGGGGACATGACGAAGAATTGAGTTGAGGGGCCCGGGCGTCGCGTCCTAGCCTTGCACAGACCTGCGGGGACCCAACAAATGAAGAAAACCATCGCCACGACGGCATTGTTGCTGCTCGCCACCCTTGTTGCCGCCTGTTCCGACACGGGTGGCAAGAAGCAGGCGACGCCTCGTGAGGCGTTCAAGGTTGAACCGCTCAGCTACACCGAGCGGACGCTCCCGAACGGATTGCGGGTCTATTCCATGCCCGACAGCACGACGGGCAACGTGGCCGTCCATGTCTGGTACGATGTCGGCTCCAAGGATGATCCCACTGGTCGCTCGGGCTTCGCGCACCTCTTCGAGCACATCATGTTCAAGGCAACCAGGAACATGCCGTCGGAGACGTTCGACCGCCTGACCGAGGACGTTGGCGGCTTCAACAATGCCTCGACCTGGGACGATTTCACGAACTACTACGCGGTCGTTCCTGCAAACCAGCTCGAGCGCATCCTCTGGGCCGAGGCTGATCGCATGGGCTCTCTGGTTGTCGATCAGGCGACATTTGCGTCCGAACGCGATGTCGTGAAGGAAGAGTTCCGGCAGCGCATCCTCGCCTCGCCTTATGGAAAGCTGTTCGGTCTCTACATCCCGCAGACGACCTTCAGCGTCCATCCCTATGGCCGCCCCGGCATCGGCTCCATCGAGGAACTTGACGCCGCCACCATCGATGACGTGCGCGCCTTCCACGCCACCTACTATCGCCCCGACAACGCCGTTCTTGTCGTTAGCGGCAACTTCGACCAGGCAACGCTCGACCGGTGGGTTGACCAGTACTTCGGCGCCCTGAAGAAGCCCGAGCGTGCGATCCCGCGCGTGGCCGCCGTCGAGCCGCGCCGCACCGAGGCCAGGGTCTACCGCGCCTTCGAACCGAATGTTCCGCTTCCGGCGATCACGGTGACATGGCCAGGCCTGCCGGCCAGCCATCCTGATTTCCCGGTCGCGGCCCTGATCGACGCGATCCTCACGCGCGGCGAAAGCTCCAGGCTCTATCAGTCGCTGGTGTATCGCCAGCAGATCGCAGCACAGGTGCTCTCGTCCATCGAGCCCACCCGCGACCCGGGCGCCTGGACAATGGGCGCCATCCTGAGTGCCGGAAAGTCGGCAGAGGAGGGCGAAAAGGCCCTTCTCGCCGAGATCGCCGCACTCAGGGACAAGCCGGTCACCCAGGCGGAACTCGATGAGGCGCGCAATGAACTCCTGTCCGAGGCCGTGCAGGAACGCGAGACCGCATTCGGCCGTGCCAGCGCAATTGCCGACGCCGTGATCCGCTATGGGGACGCCGCAGCCGCCGACAGGCGGTTGCAGAAGATCCTCGCGGTGACCGTCGCCGACATCCAGCGTGTCGCCAAGGCTGCTTTCGATGACACCCAGCGCGTCACGATCCTTTTCAACGCGCTCGAAACCAAGCCCAAGGACGCGACACCCGACAGGATTGCGGCCGCGCCAAACATCAAGGCCCAGACGCTGGACATCCCGAAAGCCGAGATCCCTGTCTACACGCTGGCAGAAGCCGGACAGCGCCAGTTGCCGCCCAAGGCCGGCGAACCGGTGACCGCCACGCTGCCAACCCCGGTCGAAAAGACGCTGGCAAACGGACTGCGCGTGGTCATCGCCGAGAAGCGTGGCCTGCCGATCGTGAGCATGGACCTGCGGGTCCTCTCGGGCAGTGCGACCGACCCCGCCGGACGCATGGGCGCATCCAGCATGATGGCATCGCTGCTGACCAAGGGCACGTCGACCCGCTCGGCATCTGCAATCGCCCAGCAGATCGAGTCACTCGGTGCCTCGCTTGAGGCCGACGCCGGCATGGACTCCGCAAGCCTCTCGCTTGTGGCCCTCTCGTCGCGCATCGACGATGCCATGGTCATTGCGGCCGACGTCGCGTGCAACCCGGCCTTTGCCGCCGAGGAAATCGAGCGCGAACGCCAGCAGACGCTCGACGGCCTCACCGTCAGCCTCAAGCAGCCAGGCTCACTGGCGCGCATGGCGATGACCCGCGCGCTCTACGGTGACGCGCCTTATGGTCGTGTTGTCTCACCGGCCAGCGTCAAGGCCATTAATCGCGACAATCTCGTCACAGCCCATGCCGCGCAATGGCGCCCGGACAACGCCGTCCTGGTCATCGCCGGCGACATTTCCGTCGATGGTGCCACGGCGCTGGCCGAAAAGCACTTCGGGAACTGGGCAAAGCCGGCAACGCCGCTGACGTCAGTTGGAGACGTTGCAGGCGCTGTCCAGGCCCCTCGCAGCCTCGTCGTCGACCTGCCGGGATCAGGGCAGGCCGCCGTCACCTTCGGCATGCGGGGTGTTGCGCGCACGGACGCGGATTTCTTCCCGCTGCTTGTCACCAATGCGGTCCTCGGCGGCGGATACTCCGCACGCCTCAACCAGGAGATCCGCATCAAGCGCGGCCTGTCCTACGGGGCGGGTTCAGGCTTCACCCAGAGGCGCGCACCGGGCCCGATCGTGGCATCTGCGCAGACCAAGAACACGACGGCACCCGAGGTGGTCGATCTCATGGCCGCCGAGTTTACGCGACTGGGCACGACGGACGTCTCCGGGGATGAACTGACGGCACGGGCCTCCTCGCTGATCGGCAGCTTCGGCCGCAACGTCGAGACCGCCTCCGGCCTGTCTTCCGAAATGTCCGATCTCGCGGCCTTCAGCCTGCCGCTCACGAAGCTCCAGACCTATGTGAAGGACGTGTCTGCCGTAACCCCGGCACAGGTCAAGGCGACAGCCGCCCGCGTCTATGATCCCAAGGCCGCGACCATCGTGATCGTGGGCGACGCAAGGGCCTTCTACAACGCGCTGAAGGCCAGGCGCCCGACGACAGCGCGCATCCCGGCCGACAAGATGAACCTCGACAGCCCGTCGCTGCAGTAGCGGCGGGCCGGGCAGCCGCTGTTTTGGCCCGACCGACCCTGCGTCAATGTGTTCACTTTTTGTTTTCGGCGCTTTCGGCGATATTCGGCGCTGTATACCCGCAGGCTTGGGAAATCTCGTCCAGCCCCGGACCCGCCGGGTCCATGCAGGCAGCACTGCCAGAAATTGGCGGATTTGCCCGCACACCCCCGACAAGCTATGACAGGGACCGATTTCTGGCCCCGAACAAGATTCTCACGTAACGACCATGCGCGTTTCCCGCTTTTTCATGCCCCTGCTGCGCGAAACGCCGGCAGAGGCGCAGATCGTCTCGCACCGCTTCATGCTGCGCGCAGGCCTCGTCAGGCAGGCCTCGGCCGGCATCTACTCCTGGCTGCCGCTGGGCCACCGCGTCCTGCGCAGGATCGAACAGATCGTCCGCGAGGAGCAGGACAGGGCAGGGGCCATCGAGGTCCTGATGCCCACCCTTCAATCGGCCGAACTGTGGCGCGAAAGCGGTCGCTACGAGGCCTACGGCAAGGAAATGCTGCGGATCAAGGACCGCCACGAGCGGGACCTGCTCTACGGGCCCACGAACGAGGAGCTGATCACCGATATCTTCCGCTCCTCGGTGCGCTCCTACAAGGACCTGCCGCGCAACCTTTACCACATCCAGTGGAAGTTCCGGGACGAGATCCGCCCCCGCTTCGGCGTAATGCGCGGCCGTGAGTTCCTGATGAAGGACGCCTATTCCTTCGACATCGACGCAGACGGCGCACGCAAGTCCTACAACCGCATGTTCGTGGCCTACCTGCGCACTTTCGCCAGGCTCGGCCTGAAGGCGGTACCCATGAAAGCCGACACCGGCCCCATCGGCGGCGACCTCAGCCATGAATTCATCGTGCTCGCCGAAACCGGCGAAAGCCAGGTTTACTGCCACCGCGACCTCGTCGACATGCCGGTACCCGAGAACATAGACTTCCAGGGCGATCTCACGCCCTATATCAGCCAGCGCACGTCGCTCTACGCCGCAACCGAGGAAAAGCACGACGCCGACGCTTTCGCCGCGATCCCGGAAGACAAACGCCTCGCCGCGCGCGGCATCGAGGTGGGTCATATCTTCTACTTCGGCACCAAATACTCCAAGCCGATGAACGCCAAGGTCGCCGGCCCCAAGGGTGAGGATGTCCTCGTCGAGATGGGAAGCTATGGCATCGGCGTCTCGCGCCTTGTTGGCGCCATCATCGAGGCCAGCCACGACGAGAACGGCATCATCTGGCCCGAGAGCGTGGCACCCTTCCGCGTCGGCCTCATCAGCCTGAAGGCCGACGATCCGAAGACCCGCGAGGTCTGCGACGATCTCTATGCAAAGCTTGCCGCCTCAGGGGTCGACGTCCTCTATGACGACACGGAAGAACGCGCAGGCGCCAAGTTCTCGACCTTCGACCTGATCGGCCTGCCCTGGCAGGTGATCGTGGGGCCTCGTGGCCTTGCTGCCGGGCAGGTCGAAATCAAGAACCGCCGCACGGGCGAGCGCCAGACCCTCAGTCCCGAGGCAGCCCTCAACCTCCTGACCCGAGGGAACGGATGAACCCCTTCGAGGTGCAACGGCCCGCGCGGCCAGCCCGTCGCGGCAGCGACGGCTCCCGCCCGTTCTCCTGGTTCGAACTGCTGCTGGCAAGCCGCTACCTCAGGGCACGCCGGCAGGAAGGCTGGATCTCGGTCGTCACCGGCTTTTCCGTGCTCGGCATCACGCTAGGCGTGGCCACCCTGATCATCGTTATGTCCGTGATGAACGGTTTCCGCGCCGAGATCATGTCGAAGATCCTGGGCTTCCGCGGTCATTACATGATCCAGCCCATCGGCGGCACGCTGAACGGCTGGGAACAGACCGCCACGCGCCTCTCAAAGATTCGAGGCGTCGCCCGCGCCACGCCCTTTGTCGAAGGCCAGGCGCTGGCCACGGCACAGAGCCAGTCCCCCGGCGTCGTCGTGCGCGGCATCCGCCCGAAGGATCTGGCCAACCTGAGCCTTGTGGCCAAGTCCCTGACCCCTGGGACCCTTCAGCGCTTCGCAGCCGACGGCAATTCCGTGCTGATCGGCGCCATCCTCGCGCGCAACATGGGCCTCGAACAGGGAATGAGCCTCACGCTCGTCGCCCCGCGGGGAAACGTCACGCCCTTCGGGGTAACGCCGCGCGTGAAGCAATACCGCGTCGCCGGCACCTTCAAGGTCGGCATGTCTATCTATGACGAGAGCATGGTCTTCATGCCACTGGCCGAAGCGCAGGCCTACTTCAACAAGGGCGACGGTGTCTCGTTGATCGAGGTCATGGTGGACGACCCCGACAAGGTCGACGCCCTGAGGCCCGTGATCGAGCGCATCGTGCCCGGCACATCCATCTACGACTGGCGCTCGACCGCGCCCGACTTTTTCAGCGCGCTCGAGGTCGAGCGCGTCGTGATGTTCCTGATCCTGACGCTGATCGTGATCGTTGCCGGCTTCAACATCATCTCGGGCATGATCATGCTCGTGAAGGACAAGACCCGCGACATTGCCATCCTGCGGACCATGGGCGCTTCGCGCGGCACGATCCTGCGGGTTTTCCTGATGTCGGGTTCGGTGATCGGCATCGCCGGCACCTTCGTGGGCTGGATATTGGGTGTGGTGTTCTGCTGGAACATCGAGAACATCAGGCAGTTCCTGATCTGGATCACGGGCGTGAACCTGTTCCCCGAGACGCTCTATTTCCTCAGCCGCCTGCCCGCGAAGATGGATGTCGGCGAGATCACAGTCGTGGTGATGATCTCCCTGACGCTCACGATCCTTGCGACCGTCTATCCCGCCTGGCGCGCCGCGCGCCTCGATCCGGTCGAGGCCCTGCGCTATGAGTGAACCGCCCTATGTGACCCAGGAACTCACCGCCCAGCGCCCGCAGGCGCTGGCCGCCCCTGTGCTGGTCCTTCAGGGCGTGAGCCGCTCCTTCGGGACGCCGCCCGACACGCTCGACATCTTCCGCAACGTCAACGCCCAGATCCTCCCGGGCGAGATCGTGGCGCTGGTCGGCCCCTCGGGTTCGGGCAAATCCTCGCTGCTGCACATCTGCGGCCTTCTCGAGGCGCCATCAGCGGGCAGTGTTTTCATTGCCGGGCGGGATTGTGGCAGGCTCAACGATGCCGAGCGCACGGCCATGCGCAGGGACGTGCTCGGCTTCGTCTACCAGTTCCACCATCTCCTGCCGGAATTCTCGGCGCTGGAGAACGTCATGATGCCACAACTGATCGGCGGCCGCCGGCCCCGCGACGCCGAGGGCCTCGCCATGCGGCTCCTGAACATGGTTGGCCTCGCGCAGCGCGCCTCGCATCGGCCGGCAAGGCTGTCGGGCGGAGAGCAGCAGCGCGTCGCCATCGCCCGCGCGCTGGCCAACCAGCCACGCCTTATCCTAGCCGACGAGCCGACCGGAAACCTCGATCCGAAGACGGCGGACATGGTCTTCAATGTCTTCGTCGAGACCTGCCGCGCCCGCGGTGTCTCGGCGCTGATTGCAACACACAATCTGCAGATGGCGGTCAAGATGGACCGCACATGGCTCTTGCATGACGGGAAACTGATCGATGCCGGAAAACTCAAGGCCTAGACCGCTTGTGACCGGAGGTGCCGCGCGTGCCCTGTCGTGGACCTGCCATAACCTGCACATCGGGATCCTGGTGTTCATCGTGCTGGGCTGGATCGTGCCCGTGAACGCCGCTCTCTGGGCCCACCTCATCCTCGTGCCAGTCATTCTGGGCATCTGGTACCTGAATGACTGCGCCTGCCCGCTGAACAACATCGAGAGTTACCTGCTGAAGGGTCTCTGGCGTGATCCGGACAACCGCGAAGAGGGCAGTTTCCTCATCGTTGTCGTCGAGCAGTATCTCGGCCTCAAACCGACGCAGAAGACGATGGACTTCATCACCTACGCCATCATGGGGCTCGCCTGGATGCTGTCGGGCGCCCACCTGTGGCTGCGCACGGAGGCCTGATGACGGACACCGCGACCCTCTTCGCCCAGTTCCGCGCGAAGCATCCCGGCATTCGCGCGGACTACACGATTGACCAGGACTGGCAGCATTACACGGCAGAAGACCATGCCACCTGGCGAACCCTTTATGGCAGGCTCGAGCGCCTCCTTCCGGACTATGCATGCCCTGAGTTCGTCGACGGCATGCACCGCCTCGACATCGGCCGCAACGCCATTCCAGAGTTCACCGAACTCTCCCGCCGGCTCGGCGCCCTGACGGGCTGGTCCGTGGTGGCGGTGCCGGGGCTTGTGCCGGATGACATCTTCTTCGAGCACCTGGCAAACCGCCGGTTCCCGGCCGGAAACTTCATCCGCAAGCCTGACCAGCTCGACTACATCGAGCAGCCCGACGTCTTCCATGACGTGTTCGGCCACGTACCCATGCTGGCCCACCCTGTTTTCGCCGACTACATGGAGGCCTATGGCAAGGGCGGGCTCAGGGCCTTGAAGGGCTTCGACAAGCTGGCCAACCTGGCCCGCCTCTACTGGTACACGGTCGAGTTTGGGCTCATTCGCACCCCAGGCGGCTTGAAAATCTATGGGGCAGGCATCGCATCCTCAACAGCAGAAACCGTGTATGCGATCGATGATCCGTCCCCGAACCGCATCGCCTTCGACCTCGAGCGCGTGATGCGAACAAGGTATCGCATCGATGATTTCCAGGAGACGTACTTCGTCATCGACGGTTTCGACCAGCTCTTCAGGGAAACCTACAGCGACTTTGCTCCCGTCTATGATCGCCTGAAGTCAGGGCCAGCCTTCGATCCGGGCACGGTTTTGCCATCGGACCAGGTTGTGCACCGCGGAACGGGCGCCCATGCCGCGCGCAAGGCCCTGTCCACAGCGCATGCGGCGGGCAAGTCACCGGCAGCTTGAACCGGGCCGCCGGCTCAATCATCCTTTGCGGAAATGTGGAAAAAGGCAGGGTAATCCGACGTGTCTGGTCCAGCCAAATTCGTTCACCTGCGCGTCCACTCGGCCTTCTCGCTGCTCGAGGGCGCGCTGCAGCCCGACGAGATCGCCGACCTCTGCAAGAAGCACAGGATGCCGGCCGTCGGCATAACCGACACCAATAACCTGTTCGGCCTCTGGGACCTGACCGACGCCATCCAGAAGGCCGGTGTGCAGATGATCGTCGGCTGCCAGCTGAACCTGCCGCTGGAACACGAGCGCAGGGCAGGGCCTGCGCCGGCCCAATTGCAGCTCGGCACCGTGGCCGTGCTCGTCCAGACCGAGGCGGGCTACGCCAACCTGATGAAGCTCGCAAGCAAGGCCCACCTCGAGGTGCAGGTGGGAGAGCCTCCCCACATAAGCTGGGAGGCCCTTGCCGCCCACGCGGAAGGTCTCATCCTGCTCACCGGCGGACGGCGGGGGATCCTCAACCGGCAGATTGTGAACACGCAGGTCGAAGCCGCCGAGCACACGCTGCTCAAGCTCAGGGAACTCTTCCCGGATCGCCTCTATGTCGAACTCCATCGCCACGATCTGCCTGACGAGATCGAGGCCGAGCCCGAACTGTTGCGACTGGCCTATCTCCATGACGTGCCCATCGTGGCCTCTAACGAGCCATTCTTCGGCGCGCGCGACCTCCACGAGGCGCATGACGCCCTGCTGTGCATCGCAGAAGGCGCCTACGTGACCCAGGACGAACGTCGCAAGGAAAGCCCCGAGCACTACTTCAAGTCACCCGCCGAAATGGTTGAACTCTTCGCAGACCTGCCCGAAGCCATCGAGAACACGATCGAGATCGCCTGGCGTTGCGCGTTCATGCCCACGAAGCGAAACCCGATCCTGCCGCCCTTCAAGCCTGCCTCGGGGCTGCCGCCGGAAGAGGAACTGCGCGCCCAGGCGACCGAGGGCCTGAAGCGCCGCCTTGCCGCCAATGGCCTCTTCGCCCCCGAGAACGACTACTGGGACCGGCTCGACTTTGAGCTTTCGGTCATCCTGCGGATGAACTTCGCCGGCTACTTCCTGATCGTGTCCGACTTCATGAAATGGACCCGGGGCCAGGGCATCCCGGTTGGCGTCCGCGGCTCCGGCGCGGGCTCGGTCGTCGCGTGGAGCCTCGAGATCACGGCCCTCGACCCGCTGCGCTTCGGGCTCGTCTTCGAGCGCTTCCTGAACCCCGAGCGCGTGTCCATGCCGGACTTCGATATCGACTTCTGCCAGGACCGCCGTGGCGAAGTGATCCGTTATGTCCAGGAGAAATACGGCAAGGACCGTGTCGCCCAGATCATCACCTATGGAACACTTCAGGCCAAGGCGGCGATCCGCGACGTCGGCCGCGTCCTCCAGATGCCGCAGGGCCAGGTCGACCGCATCGCCAAGATGATCAGGCTGAAGCCGGGCGACAACAAGAAGCTGCGCGAAATCATCGCGCAGGAACCCCGGATGATGCAGGCCGAGGCCGAGGACGAAGCCGTACGCAAGCTCTACCAGATCGCCGAGCAGCTCGAGGGCCTCTATCGGCACGCCTCGACCCACGCCGCAGGTGTCGTGATCGGCGACCGCCCGCTCGATGAACTCGTGCCTATCTACCGCGACCCCAGCTCCGACATGCCGGTCACGCAGTTCGACTATGAGGGCGACGAGAAGGCGGGCCTGGTGAAGTTCGACTTCCTGGGCCTGAAGACGCTGACCGTCATCGCCGTCACCGAGAACCTCGTGCAGGAACGCCACGGCGTGAAGGTCAAGGCCGAAGAGGTCCCCTTCGATGACCGCAAGTCCTTCGAGGCGCTGAGCAAGGGAACATCGACCGGCGTCTTCCAGCTGGAATCCAGCGGCATGCGCGACCTCTTGCGCAAGATGAAGCCCGACCGGGTCGAGGATCTCATCGCCCTCGTCGCACTCTACCGTCCCGGCCCGATGGACAACATCCCGACCTACATTGCCTGCAAGCACGGCCGCGAGAAACCCTTCTACCTTCACGAGGCCCTCGAGCCCATCCTCAAGGGCACGTTTGGCGTGATGACCTATCAGGAAGACGTGATGCTCATCGCCCGCGAGCTTGCGGGCTATTCCCTGGGCCAGGCCGACGAACTGCGACGCGCCATGGGCAAGAAGATCAAGGAGCAGATGGCCGGCCACCGCGTGAAGTTCATCGAGGGGGCAAAAAAACTCAAGAACATGGACGAAGACGTTGCCGAGCAGATCTTCGACCAGGCCGAAAAATTCGCAAGCTACGGCTTCAACAAGGCACACGCGGCCGCCTATGCCCAGGTGGCCTACCAGACGGCCTGGCTGAAGGCGAACTACCCCGTCGAGTTCTTCTGCGCTTCGATGACACTCGACATTTCCTCGCCCGAGCGCCTGTCCATCTTCCGCCAGGAAGCCGAGCGCCTGGGCATCACCATCCTGCCGCCCGACATCAACCTCTCCGGGGCACTTTTCACCGCAGGCAAGAAGGCTGACGGCACCGAGGTCATCCACTACGCGCTCTCGGCCATCCGCAATGTCGGCCGCGCAGCGATGGAGCACGTGGTTGAGGTCCGCGAACAGGGAGGCCGCTTCACAAGCCTCTTCGACTTTGCACGCCGCATCGACGCACGTTTCATCAACCGGCGCATCCTCGAGAACCTTGTCGCAGCAGGCGCATTCGACCGCCTGAACCCGAACCGTGCGCAGGTTCATGCCGCCATCGACATGCTGATGGGCGAGGCTTCCCTCTCAAGCCGCGAGCGTGAGAGTTCACAGGTGAGCCTCTTCGGCGAAGTACAGAAGCAGCCGGATCGCGCCCTGCCCAGGGTCGACCAGTGGACCATGCCCGACCGTCTCGCGCGCGAGTTCAACGCCATCGGATTTTACATGTCCGCCCACCCGCTGGACGAGTTCAAGCAGACCTTGCAGCGCCTGCGCTGCGTGCCCTTCGCCGAGCTTGCCGCCGAGAAGAAGCGCGTCGAGCGCGCGGTCACCCTGGCCGGCAGCGTCATCCGGCGGCTCGACAGGCGCACCAAGGACAACAAGCGCATGGCGCATATCGGCTTCTCGGATGCCTCGGGCATGTTCGAGGCCGTGTGCTTCCAGGAGGTCCTGCTCCAGGGCGGGCAACATCTCGAACCCGGCAAGGCGGTCATCATCAATGCAGCCACGCGCTGGGATGGTGACGACCTGAAACTGCAGGTTGTCGGCGTGCAGAGCCTGGACGAGGCTGCCGCACAGACCGGCGCAGGCCTGCGCATCTTCATCGACAGCGAACGCCCGCTGAAGAGCATCGCCGAGCGCATGAAGGGCCAGGCCGGGCGCGGCCTGGTTTCACTGGTCTTTCCAATCGAGAACGGCGAGCGGGAAGTCGAACTCGAGCTTCCCGGACGCTATGCGGTGACCCCGGCGCTGCGCGGTGCGCTGCGCGTGGTCAGCGGCGTGCAGGAAGTCGAGGAGGTCTGAGGCCCCAAGGGTCCGGGGGGCTGGATATGCGGTCACCGCCGTGGCAAGCTTCGGCCAGAACGCCATTCACGCCATGCATACAACGGAGACCTTGCATATGAAGACCCGCATCACGGAGCTCTTTGGCATCCAGCATCCAATCATCCAGGGTGGCATGCACTATGTCGGCTTTGCCGAGATGGCCGCCGCCGTCTCGAATGCAGGCGGTCTGGGCATCATCACGGGCCTCACCCAGCGCACGCCCGAACTCCTCGCGAAGGAAATCGCCCGCTGTCGGCAGATGACCTCCAAGCCCTTCGGTGTGAACCTGACCTTCCTGCCGGCACTGACCCCGCCGGACTATCCCGGCTACATCAAGGCCATCGTCGAGGGCGGCGTGAAGATCGTCGAGACAGCCGGAAACAACCCGCAGAAGTGGATGCCCCTGCTCAAGGAGAACGGCATCAAGGTCATTCACAAGTGCACCTCGGTCCGCCATTCACTGAAGGCCGAGCAGATCGGCTGCGACGCCGTGTCCGTCGACGGCTTTGAGTGCGGCGGCCATCCCGGCGAGGATGACATACCGAACATGATCCTTCTGCCCCGCGCGGCGGATGAGTTGAAGATTCCCTTCGTCGCCTCGGGCGGAATGGCCGACGGACGCAGCCTCGTTGCGTCGCTGGCCATGGGTGCAGACGGCATCAACATGGGGACGCGTTTCATCGCGACCAGGGAAGCCCCCGTTCACGAGAACGTCAAGAAGGCCATTGTGGCAGCGTCCGAACTCGACACGCGCCTCGTCATGCGCCCCTTGCGCAACACCGAGCGCGTACTCAAGAACGCCGCCGTCGAGCGCCTGCTCGAAAAGGAAAAGGCACTGGGCCCGAAGCTGCAGTTCCAGGACATCATCGAGGAAGTGGCCGGCGTCTATCCGAAGATCATGACCGACGGCGACATGGAGGCGGGCGCCTGGTCTTGCGGCATGGTCGTGGGTCTCATCAACGACATCCCGACCTGCAAGGAACTCATCGACCGCATCATGAAACAGGCGGAAGACATCATCTCAAACCGGCTGCAGCGTTTCCTCTAGGCGGCCCGGCCGCGCCTGAGGCGCCTGATGACGAGGTAGCTTGCGCCGGCAACACCTCCGAAAAGAAGCGCAAGCACCCACCAATAGGCATTGAACTGCTTGCGCAGGGAATTCGCGACGATCTGCCTCTGGACGTCATAGCCCGGCGGCAGCGGCAGTACGCCCATCTGCTTCTCATAGGCCGCATAGTCCTGAAGCAGAGACGCAAGCAGTGCAGGCGCGCTTTCGGCGAGGTTGCGCGTTTCGCCGGGATCCGTCGAAAGGTCATGAACCTGCCAGGCACCATCCGAAAGCGGCGGGGCGTTGCGCGAGAGCTTGTAGCGTCCCCGATAGAGCGCCGCATTCCCCGCGACTTCTGTGCCGACCCAGTCCCCATCGCCACGCGGATGCGCGGCCGTTCCCGCAAGATGCGCAGCCAGCGAGTGGCCGGTGATTGCGATCTCTCCAGGCTTCGGTTTAACCGCGACGCTGGCAAGGTCGAGGAGGGTTGGCGTCACATCCGTGACAAAGGACAGCCCCGCCACCCGCGAACCGGGCGCGACGCCGGGCCCCGAAATGACCAGGGGCACGCGCAGCCCCCCCTGTGTGGTGTAGAACTTGTAGAACTGTCCGGGAGATGCCAGCGCGGCAGCCCACTCACGTCCTATATACCCGAGGCTCCCTTTCTCGCCGAGCGTCTCGAGCTTCCACTCATAGCCATGCAGCATCATCCAGAGGTTCATGCCCGGCGCGTGCACCGGGTCGCTGGGCTCGGGTCCATTGTCGGACGTCAGGACGAAGACCGTGTTGTTGAACTGGCCCGTCTTCTTCAGATGGTCGACGAGGCGGCCGATGTGATGGTCCATCGCCTCGATCATACCCGCATAGACCTCCATGCTGCGGGCCGCCATCCGCTGTTCATCGGCAGACAGGGTCTCCCACGCCCGAGATCCAGCAGGCATGGGGGCGAGGGGAGCATCCACCGGGATCAGCCCCAGCGCCTTGGCGCGTTGCCAGCGCGCAACCTGCATCGCATCCCAGCCAGTATCGAACTGCCCCTTGTAGTGGTCGGCGTAAGGCCGCGGCGCCTGCACCGGGATGTGCACTGCCTGGAAAGCGATATAGGACAGGAACGGTGCCTCGGCGCTGCGTGCCTCGTCGATGTACCGGATCGCACGGTCGATGATCAGTTCCGAGGAATAGAAGGTCTCGGGCAACCGCACCGGCTCGCCATCCTCGAACCAGGGCGCATCATGGTAATAGGGCATGTAGGGCTTCTGTTCCCAATTGTCCGCACCCGATGCGTCAAGCGCCAGAGAGCGGTCAAACCCATGCGCGTTGGGCAGGTCACCTTCGCCATGACCCAGGTGCCACTTGCCGACCATCGACGTGCGATACCCGGCAGCCTTCAGGCGGCTGGCCACCGTCACGACGCCCGGCTCGAGCCTGAGCGAATAGCCCGGCTTGCCGGCCAGTTCCGGCGGCAGCACTTCCTCGATCGTCGCCACGCCCGTTTTGTGGCTGTCGACGCCTGTCAGCAGCATCGCGCGCGACGGAGAGCAGAGCGGAGACGTGTGGTAGTTCACGACCATCGCCCCGGACTGCGCCAGCGCATCGATGTGGGGGGTGCGCGCCTCACCGCCGAACGCGCCAAGGTCCATCAGCGCCGCATCGTCGATCAGCATGAGCACGATGTTGGGGCGCGGCTTTTGCGGCGGGGCATCCGCCGCTTGGGCAACGGCAGGAACAAATAGGACAAGGCCGATCAGGATCGAGGCAAGGTGGCGTCTCATGCAGCAGTTCTTCCGGCGTTGAAGGCGTGATCCTTGAAAAATGGCACTCAATGTGTCAATAGATTGATGCAAGGCATGACAGGATCAGCTATGCGCGTCGAGAACGAAGTGCTCCCGAAGGACCCCGAACGCATCCGCCAGATGCTCGAACCAGGTCCCGACAAGCCGATATTCATGGTGAACCTGCTCAGGTTCAAGGACAAGGCTGAATACAAGGATGGCCGCGCCACAACACTCAGTGGCCGCGACGCCTACATGATCTATGGCCGGGCGGTCGCCGAACTCCTGCCGAAATTCGGAGGCCGCGCGGTATTTGCAGCCGACGTGACCTTCCTTGCCCTCGGCCAGGTCGAGGAATTGTGGGATGAAGTCGCGATCGCGACCTATCCCAACCGGCGCGCCATGGTCGAGATGTCGACTTCGAAGGAGTGGCGCGAGATCTCCGTCCACCGCGAGGCCGGCCTCAAGGGTCAACTGAACATCGAGACGGTACTCCAGCCCGGATGGGAAAACCTGCAGATCAGATAGGCGAGGCGCAGGACGGTCGCCGCAAGCGCGGCGACGAGAGCCGTCGCAAGATCGTCGACGCGATGATCGCCCTTGTGCGCGAAGGCCAGATGAGCCCGAGTGCGGCCGAGGTTGCAGAGCGCGCGGATGTCGGCCTGCGCACGGTCTTCCGCCATTTCGAGGAGATGGAGGTCCTCTTCCGCGAGATCGCGGAAGTCACCCGCGCGCGCATCCTGCCCACGCTGGGCAAGCCTTATGCCGGCGCGACATGGCGCGAGAGGCTGGGCGAACTGGTCTCCCGGCGCATCGCCCTCTACGAGGACATCATGCCGCTGAAGGTCGCCGGCAGCGTGCTGCGCTTCCGCTCGCCCTTCCTGATGCAGGACTACAACGAGCACCTGCGCATGGAGCGCCGCACGCTGAAGCAGGTCCTGCCCGACAACATCGTTGATGATCGTGATCTGTTCCGATCGATCGAAATGGTGACAAGCTTCCAGGCCTGGCGACGCCTGAGGCAGGACCAGGCGCTGAGCCTTCACGAGGCAACGCGTGTCATCCATCGGCTTGTTGACGGCGTGCTCTCTGGCGTCCCTGCACGCCAGCAGGCTCCCTGAAGGCCTGGCGTCTCACAATAGCCTTATGTGGGCAGCAATCCGGTCCATCGCCTCGCCGAGCCGCTCTGGTGATTGCGCGAAGCACAGCCGGATGAACCTGTCGTTTTCGCGATCCTCGGGCAGCCCGAATGCAATCCCGGGCGCCACGCCCACCTTGGCCTCGGCCACCAGGCGCTTGGCAAACCCGATGCTGTCGGTCATGCCCTCGACCGCGATGAAGCCATAGAACGCGCCCGGCGGCTTGGACCAGCTCATGCGGTTCTGCCCGGCGAGGAAAGCGCCCACGATCTCGCGACCCCGTCGGCAGCGCTCGACCATCGAGTGCAGGAATTCATCGCCATGGGTGATGGCCTCGACCGCTCCATACTGCGCGAATGTGGTCGCACCCGAGTTGTTGTACGATGACATCTCGTGCATCTGCGTCCCGAGTCTCGCAGGATGGATCACCCAGCCAATCCGCCAGCCGGTCATCGCCCACGCCTTCGAAAAGCCGTTCACCACGAAGACGGCGTCGTCATCCTCGGCCAGCGCGGCAAAGCTCGGCGCGGGGGTCTCGTAGACAAGCGGTGTGTAGACCTCGTCCGAGACGATCGCAATCCCGCGGGCACGCGCGAATGCCAGCACCTCGTGCTGTTCATCCACGCTCATGATCCAGCCGGTCGGATTGCTTGGCGAGGCAATGAACAGGGCCTTTGTGCGACCATCGACACTGTCGAACAGGCGCTGCATGTCGAGCCGCCAGGGCTCGCCCCCGGCACCACCGGAGAGCCTGACGAACCGCGGCTGCGCCCCCATGCCCATCACGGCCTGGAAGATGTTGGGCCACATCGGCGACACGATGACGACATTGTCGCCCGGCCTCAGCAGGCATTGCAGGACAATATTGATGCAGAGCATCGCCGAGCCTGGCGAGGTGACCCGCTCGGGGCTGATCGACCGGCCGCTCTGCCGGCTGGCCCATCTCGAGATCCCCTCCCGAAGGGCGGGCAGACCCCGCACGAATGTGTAGAACGTCCGCCCTTCGTCGAGGGCCCGCTTGGCGGCATCCCGGATGAATTCCGGGGTAGGCAGGTCGCTCTCCCCGAACCACAGCGGGATGATGTCAGGACTCCCGAGGGCCGCGGACGAGACCGCCCCGATCCCGTTGGGTCTTAACCCAAGGATCTCAGGCAGGAGGGGGGAAGGGGCGGTAGAAGGCATATTTGTCGCGCTTTCGTCGGGAGCGGCGCAAACTGCCGCTCTTGCGCCCCCCGGCGCAACCCCCTAAAAGCCTCAGCCATTCCACACGCGGGCTTGGGTTGCCTCGCTGTCACAAGGCAGGTCGCCCTCCGGTGCCGTCCCCTCGAGGGGGTGGTGATGTCCGCGGAGGCTAAACCGGTCAAGGAGATAACGACCAATGGCTCTGCCAGATTACACCATGCGCCAGCTTCTCGAAGCCGGCGTCCACTTCGGGCACCAGACCCATCGCTGGAACCCCCGCATGGCCCCGTTCCTCTTCGGGTCACGCAACAAGATCCACATCATCGACCTCACCCAGACCGTGCCGCTGCTGCATCAGGCTCTGAAGACAGTGCGTGATGTCGTTGGCCAGGGCGGTCGCGTCCTGTTTGTCGGCACCAAGCGCCAGGCGTCCGACGCCGTGGCGGACGCCGCCAAGCGCTGTGCCCAATATTATGTCAACCACCGCTGGCTCGGCGGCACGCTGACCAACTGGCAGACGATCTCGAACTCCATCAAGCGCCTGCGCGCGATCGAGGAGATCCTCAATGGCGGCGGCGTTGGCCTGACCAAGCGCGAAGTGCTGAACCTTCAGCGCGAAAAGGAAAAGCTTGATCGCGCACTCGGCGGCATCAAGGAAATGGGCGGCGTGCCTGACCTCCTGTTCGTGATCGACACCAACAAGGAATCCATCGCGATCGAGGAAGCCAACAAGCTTGGCATCCCGGTCGTGGCGGTCGTCGACTCGAACTCGAACCCGCAGGGCATCGCCTTCCCGATCCCGGGCAACGACGACGCCTCGCGCGCCATTGCGCTGTACTGCGACCTCGTCGCCCGTTCGGTGATTGACGGCCTGTCGGCGTTCCAGGGTTCCTCGGGTGTCGACGTCGGCGCCTCGGAAGAGGTCCCGACGCAGGAACTGCCGGCTTAAGGCAGCAAGGACATGAACCCGCGCCGCCATCCGCGGCGCGGCCAACTCAAGAGGTTAGGAGCACACCATGGCTGAGATCACAGCCGCGATGGTCAAGGACCTGCGCGAAAAGACCGGCGCCGGCATGATGGATTGCAAGGCGGCACTGAACGAAACCAAGGGCGACATGGAAGGCGCCGTCGACTGGCTGCGCAAGAAGGGCCTGTCGAAGGCTGCCAAGAAGGCGGGTCGCACGGCGGCTGAAGGCCTTGTCGGCGTTGCCGCGCGCGGCGGCAAGGGCGCCGTCGTAGAAATCAACTCGGAAACGGACTTCGTCGCCCGCAACGACCAGTTCCAGGCGTTCGTGGCGAAGGCCGCCGAACTCGCACTCGAGGCTGGCGGCGACATCGCGAAGCTCGGCCGCATGCCGTATCCGGGCGCCAGCACCGACGTCGAAGGCCAGCTGAAGAACCTTGTCGCGACGATCGGCGAGAACATGACGCTGCGCCGCACGGCGGTGTTCGATGTCACGCCCGGCACGGTGGCAAGCTACGTCCACAACCAGACGGCCCCGAACCTGGGCCGCATGGGCGTGCTCGTGGCGTTGCAGTCCTCCGGCAACGCCGAGGCGCTCGCCGCCCTCGGCCGCAAGATCGCCATGCACGTGGCCTCGACCAATCCAATGGCCCTCACGGCCGCGGAAGTCGATGGCGCCACGCTCGAGCGTGAAAAGGCCATCTTCGCCGACCAGGCCCGCGCCACCGGCAAGCCCGAAAACATCATCGCCAAGATGGTGGAAGGCCGCGTCCGCAAGTTCTACGAGGAAGTCGTGCTTCTCCAGCAGGCCTTCATCATGGACCCGGACAAGACCGTCGAAGCTTTCGTGAAGGCCTCCGAGAAGGACGTCGGCGCACCCATCTCCGTGGTGGGATTTGTGCGCTTTGCCCTTGGCGAAGGCATCCAGAAAGAGGAAACTGACTTCGCTGCCGAAGTCGCAGCCGCCGCCAAGGGCTAAGGGCTGCACACCAGAAAGGGCCGGAACACATGACATCAGCGCCTCTCTACCGCCGGATACTTCTCAAGATCTCCGGCGAGGCGTTGATGGGTTCCGGCCAGTACGGCATCGATCTGGCCACCGTCGATCGCATCGCCGGCGAGATCAAGGAAGCCCGCAACATCGGTACCCAGGTCTGTGCCGTCATCGGCGGGGGAAACATCTTCCGCGGCATGAAGGCGGCTGATGCTGGCATGGAGCGCGCAACGGCCGACTACATGGGCATGCTGGGCACGATCATGAACGCGCTCGCCATGCAGAACGCGCTGGAGAAGGTGGGCGTCTTCACCCGCGTGCAGTCGGCGATCCCCATGACGACGGTCTGCGAGCCCTATATCCGCCGCCGCGCCATCCGCCACATGGAAAAGGGCAGGGTCGTGATCTTCGCCGCAGGCACCGGCAATCCGTTCTTCACGACGGACACGGCCGCCGCCCTGCGTGCAGCCGAAATGGGCGTCGACGCCATCATGAAGGGCACCCAGGTCAACGGCGTATATGCCGAAGACCCCAAGAAAAACCCGAATGCCCAGCGTTATGACCGCCTGACGCACACCGAGGTCCTGAGCCGGGAGCTCAAGGTGATGGATGCCTCGGCCGTGGCCCTCGCGCGGGACAGCAACATCCGCATTGTCGTGTTCAACATTCACGAGAAGATGAATTTCGTGCGCGTCCTGCAAGGGCAGGGCCTTTGCACGGTGATCGGTTCTTAAGTCAAAACGGGGCGCGCGCATGCGCATCGCAAGGCTCGCCCGCCCAACGGAGGAACGCCATGGCCCAGTCCAAACCCTTTGACCTCGACGACCTTCACAAGCGGATGAAGGGTGCAGTCCAGACCCTGAAGACCGAATTCAGCGGCCTTCGAACCGGGCGCGCCAGCGTCAGCCTTCTCGATCCGGTCCAGGTGGACGCCTATGGCAGCGCGATGCCGCTGAACCAGGTGGGGACCGTCAACGCCCCCGAACCGCGCATGCTGACAGTGCAGGTGTGGGACCGCGGGCTGGTGATCGCTGTCGACAAGGCCATCCGCGCGGCTGGCCTTGGCCTGAACCCGCAAGTGGACGGACAGTTGCTGCGCATCCCCATCCCGCCGCTGACGGAAGACCGCCGCCGTGAGCTCACCAAGATCGCCTCGAAATACTCAGAAGCCGCCCGCGTCGCCGTCCGCAACATTCGCCGCGACGGCATGGAGCACCTGAAGAAGCTGGAGAAGGAGCACCAGATCAGCGAGGACGAGCACAAGACGCAGTCCGACAAGGTGCAGAAGGCGACCGACAGCCACATCAAGGAAATCGACGACGCCTTCACCGCGAAAGAAAAGGAAATCATGCAGGTCTAGGCCAGTACCGGCAGGACGAGACGCATGGCCAAGGCCCTGATGGATGGCAGCAGCAAGGCGGTGCCGAACCACGTGGCCATCATCATGGATGGCAATGGCCGCTGGGCGGCCGCCCGCCATCTTCCGCGCCTCATGGGCCACCGCGCAGGTGTGGCAGCCGTGCGCGAGACGGTTCGCGCCGCCAACCGCCTCGGCGTTCGCTACCTTACGCTGTTCGGCTTTTCCTCGGAGAACTGGAAGCGACCCGCGGCCGAAGTCTCCGACCTTATGGGCCTCCTGCGGCTCTACATCCGCTCCGACCTTGAGGAACTTCATGCCAACGGTGTCGAGATCAGGATCATCGGGGCGCGCCAGCGCCTCGACCCTGATATCGTCGGTCTTATCGACGAGGTCCACCGCAGGACGGCAGGCAATCCCAACCTCAAGCTCACCATCGCCTTCAACTATGGCGGTCAGGACGAGATCCTCGATGCGGTGCGACGCATTGCCGAAGAGGTCAAGGCCGGCCGGCTCCAGCCTGAACAGGTTAACCGTGATGTCTTCGCCGCCCACCTCGCTACGGCCGGGATCCCGGACCCCGACCTTGTAATCCGCACCAGCGGCGAGAAACGGCTGAGCAATTTTCTCCTCTGGCAGACGGCCTATGCAGAGTTTGTGTTCCTCGATGCGCTCTGGCCGGATTTCGGCGAGTTGCAATTGTCCGAGGCCATCCGGCAATATCAGGCGCGGGACCGCCGCTTCGGCGGGAGGAACGTGTCGGGCGGCGAATGACAACCTTGAGCGCAAAAAACTCGTCTCTCTGGCCGCGCATCCTGACTTCAATCGTCCTGATCCCCTCAGCCCTTGTTGCTGTTTATGCCGGAGGCTGGATCCTGGGGGTGTGGGCATCAGCCGCCGGGATCGCCATGGCGCGCGAATGGGTCAAGATCGTTCACCGGGAAGAGGCCCCGGGCTGGCGGTTGGCGCTCCATGCCGCTGCGATCCTGGGCTCCCAGGCACTCCTGCTCGCCGATATGCCAGACATGGCGATGGTCTGCGTCCTGCTGATGGCACTGATTGGAAATGTCTACGCCCAGCGCCTGGGCGAGCGGTCGGTCTGGACCGTGATGGGGATCGTCTTCATCGCGATCCCCTGCCTTGCATTTGCCCAACTGCGGATTCTGGAACCATTCGGGTTCGAGACCTTGGTCTGGATCCTCTGCATTGTCTGGGCGACCGACAGTGCGGCCTATCTCGCCGGTTCGGCGCTCGGCGGACCCAAGCTCGCGCCTCTCATTTCCCCCAACAAGACATGGGTGGGCTCGGTGTCAGGGCTTGCGGCCGGCATGGTGGCCGGTATGGCACTCGCGAGCGCGGCAGGCTATTCGGCTGAGGCCGACTATGTCCTTGCCTGTGCCGGCGTATCGGTTCTCACCCAATGCGGTGATCTCGCCGAGTCATTCCTCAAGCGCACCTTTGGCGTAAAGGATGCCTCAGACCTGATCCCGGGCCACGGCGGCGCCCTCGACCGCCTCGACGGCCTGATCTTCGCCACTGCCGGTGTCGCGATTTTTGTCGAGATTGCGGGGTTCTCGCCCGTTGCGCTGGCGGTGTCGTGAGCGCTGGGACAAGCAGGACCGTCAGCATTCTGGGCTCCACCGGTTCGGTCGGCTCCAGCACGGTTGAACTCATCGAGCACCACAACAGTTTGACACCAGGTCGGTTCCGCGTTGTGTCCCTTTGCGCAAATGATCGCGCTGACCTCTTGGCTGAGCAGGTGCGGCGCTTGCGGCCAACCTTCGTGGCCATCGGCAATGCCGCGCGCTATGCCGAACTGAAGAAAGCGCTTGGCGGAACCAAGGTCGAAATCGCCGCTGGACCGCAGGCCGTGATCGAAGCCGCACGGCGCGACGCGGACTGGCTCATGGCCAGCATCGTCGGCACTGCCGGGCTCGAACCGACGCTCGCGGCGGTGAGGCGCGGCAAGACCGTGGCACTGGCCAACAAGGAATGCCTCGTGTCCGCCGGCAGTCTTTTCATGGGCGAGGTTCGTCGCCACGGAACACGCCTGCTCCCCGTCGATTCCGAGCACAATGCCGTGTTCCAGGTGTTCGACGCGGCACAGGCCAACACGATCGAACGCATCACGCTGACAGCCTCCGGCGGCCCGTTCAGGACCTGGACCCGCAGCCAGATGAAAGGTGTGACCCCGCGTGAGGCCTGCCGCCATCCCAACTACGCGATGGGAGCCAAGATATCGGTGGATTCGGCAACGCTCATGAACAAGGGGCTCGAACTGATTGAGGCCCATTTCATGTTCGACACGCCCCCCGACCGCCTCGACGTGGTCGTGCATCCCCAGCAGGCCGTGCATTGCCTTGTGACCTATGTCGACGGATCGGTCCTGGCGCAACTGGCCGCCCCCGACATGCGCACCCCGATCGCCTACGCGCTGGGCTATCCGGACCGGATCGAGGCCATGACCCGGCGCCTGAACCTTGCCGAATTGGGCCAGTTGACCTTCGAGGCCCCCGACCTCGAGCGCTTTCCCTGCCTCAGCCTGGCACAGCAGGCCATGGTCGCCGGAAACGGCGCCACGACCGTTCTGAACGCCGCAAACGAGGTCGCCGTGGCCGCGTTTTTGGCGGGGAACCTTGCGTTTGAGTCTATACCAGAAGTTGTAGAAGCCACGTTAGGTACATGTTCCACGGGTACAGCTGAGCCCCTGACGCTCCCGGATGTGCTGGCGCTGGATTCGCAAGCCAGGGAACACGCCAAACGCGCATTGAAAAAAGCGTCAGGGTTGGCGACAACCCTTTGATTAACGGAAATGGACTCGGATGCTCGACCTTGTAACCAGCTTTGCATTGGGTGGTCTCGGCTTTCTCTTCGTCATCTCGCTCGTGGTCTTCGTCCACGAGCTGGGCCACTTCCTCGCGGGAAGGTACTTCGGCGTGAAGGTGGACGTATTCTCAATCGGTTTTGGCCGCGAGCTCTTCGGCTTTACCGATCGCCATGGCACGCGATGGAAGGTGGCCGCTCTGCCACTGGGTGGCTATGTGAAATTCTGGGGTGACGAGAACGAAGCCAGCGCACCGAGCCACGAGAAACTGAACAACGTATCCGCGGCCGACCGCGCGGGCTCCTTCCACCACAAGGTCTGGTGGCAGAAAATGATCGTTTCAGCCGCCGGTCCCGTGGCAAATTTCATTCTCGCAATCGCCATTCTGGCTGTACTTTTCCTGAGCTATGGCTCGACGGCCCCGGCGGCTGTCATCGGCAGCGTGAAGAAGGGTTATCCGGCCGACCTGGCCGGCTTGAAGCCGGGCGACCGGATTGTGAGCATCGATGGGGACGCCATCCAGAGCTTCAGCGACCTCATCAAGATCGTGTCCGTGTCCGACGGTCACACGTTGAATTTCCTCATTGATCGCAACGGCGAACGCCAGAAGATCGCAGTCACGCCAAAGATGATCGCCAAGCCCGACAGCTTCGGCGCGACGATCCGCGATCCCGGCATCGGCGTCAGCCCCGTGATCCCGGGCCTCGTGGAATTGGTGGACCAGGGGTCGCCCGCCGCCGCTGCGGGATTGCGCCCCGACGACGTCGTAGTGGAGGTCAACGGGGTTCCCGTGATGAATTTCCGGGATGTTGCGCGTCAGCTCGCAGCAGCCAAGGGCAAGCCGACCTCGGTCAAGATTGCCCGCCAGAAGGGTGCTCAAAAGTCTGGCCGGGAGTATGAAAGGCTGGATCTGACCCTCGTGCCGCGGTCCGTCCCTGCCGTGGGCACTGCGGACCAGCAGGTATGGGAGGCCGCCGGATTCGCCGTATACGCGAAAGGCGCCCCGGAACCTTACGTGCGTGTAACATACGGCATCCTGGAAGCCCTCTCGGCTGGCACGAGTGAAGTCAAATTCATCGTGGTGAAGACGATTTATTTCATCGGCCAACTCTTGACGGGCAGTGCGGACTACCAACAGTTGTCCGGGCCGATCGGAATCGCCACGGTTTCCGGGAAAGTCGCGGTGGAGTATGGGCTTGTCCCGTTAATCAACCTGGCCGCGGTGTTGTCTGTGAGCATCGGTTTACTCAATCTTTTTCCGATCCCTATGCTCGACGGGGGACATATCCTGTACTATGCAATAGAAGCAGTGCGTGGGCGTCCGTTGGGGGAGCGGGCCCAGGAGCTTGGCTTCCGGATTGGGCTTGTTTTCGTTGGATGTCTGTTCCTGTTCGCGACGTGGAACGACCTGACGAAACTGGTCTCCGGTTGATGGGCTGTCTTTCCCGAAGTGTTTGGCTGTATCGGTGTCTTCTGCCGCGGGGCGTGATCGAATGAATAGATTGCTGGGATTGCTATTGGCGCTGGGTGCGGCGGTCTTCTTCCAGGCCTCGGTGGCCATGGCTCAGAACGCCGAGCCCGTCGTGAAGCGGATCGTCGTCGAGGGCAACCAGCGCATCGAGGAAAGCACCGTCGTCTCTTATATGGTCATCAAGGAGGGCTCGTCGTATACGCAGGCCCAGGTTGACCAGTCCCTCAAGACACTTTTTGGCACCGGCCTGTTCGCTGACGTCCAGATCCAGCAGGCGGACGGCGTCGTGAAGGTGAAGGTCGTCGAGAACCCGATCATCAACCGCATCGCGTTCGACGGCAACTCCAAGGTATCGATCAAGTCGCTCGAGGAAGAGGTCCAGCTCAAGCCGCGCATGGTGTTCTCGCGCGCCAAAGTGCAGGCCGACGTCCAGCGCATTCTTGAAATCTATCGTCGTTCCGGCCGCTTTGCCGCGCAGGTTGAACCCAAGACCGTGCAGCTGGGCCAGAACCGCGTCGACCTGGTCTTCGAAATCAACGAAGGTCCGACCACGGGCGTCAGCCGCATCATCTTCATCGGCAACAAGGCCTACAGCGACGGAACGCTGCGCGAACGCATCGCCACGACGGAATCGGTCTGGTGGAACTTCCTGCAGAGCAACGACAACTACGATCCCGATCGCCTGACCTTCGACCGCGAGCAGCTTCGCCGCTTCTACCTGTCGCAAGGCTATGCGGACTTCCGCGTGATCTCGGGGGTCGCCGAACTCGCGCCCGACCGCAGCGGCTTCTACATCACCTTCACGATCGAAGAGGGCGAGCGCTACAATTTCGGCAAGGTGGACATCGACACCAAGCTCAAGGACATTCCGGTCGCCGAGCTTCGCGAGCTCATCCGCTTCAATGGTGGCGAGCGCTACAACGCCGAACTCATCGACAAGAGCGTCGATGCACTTACGCTGGCTGCCGGTACCAAGGGCTATGCCTTCGTCGACATCCGCCCCCGCGTTCGTCGCAACCGCGAGGATCGCACCGTTGACGTGGTGTTCAAGGTTGAGGAAGGCCCGCGCGTTTACATCGAGCGCATCAACATCGTCGGTAACTCACGAACGCTGGACAAGGTCATCCGCCGCGAGATCCGTTTGGTCGAAGGCGATGCCTTCAACCGCGTTCTGATCAACCGCTCACGTTCGCGTATCCGTGGTCTTGGCTACTTCAAAAAGGTCGAGATCAACGAGGAACCCGGGACGTCAGGCGACCGCACCGTCCTGAACGTCGAGGTTGAAGAGCAGTCGACGGGCGAGTTCTCGGTTAGCGCAGGGTTCTCGTCGTCGGGCGACAATATCGTCGGCGCCGCCAGCTTGACTGAAAAAAACCTGTTGGGGCGCGGCCAGTTCCTTCGCCTTCAGGTCTCCGTCTCGAACATCCGCCAGCAGGTCGACCTGCGCTTCACCGAGCCGTACTTCATGGACCGCAACATGTCCGCCGGCTTCGACATCTATAACCAGTACCAGACATTCGACGAGTCCAACTACGAAGCGAGCATTCGCGGCATCGGCCTGCGTCTCGGCTTCCCACTGTCTGAATTCGGCCGTTTGGGCCTGCGCTATACGCTGCGCCAGGATGACATCGTCATCACCGGTCCGGCTGGCGACGTGGAGCAGGGCGTGACCATGCTTTCCCAGGCTGGTTTCACCTATCTCTATGACGACAAGGACGACCCGATCGAGCCGCAGAACGGTTTCGACATCAATCTGAGCTTCGACGTGGCTGGCCTCGGCGGTGACAAGGAGTACCTGCGCACCGAGTTCAGCGGGGACTGGTTCAAGCGCCTTTGGTACGATGATCTCATTCTGAATGTGGCCATGTCGGCGGGCTACATCATTGCCTATGGCTCCGACCAGCTCTCGGCGAACGACCGCTTCTTCAAGGGTGGCGCCTCGTTCCGTGGCTTCAAGACCTCAGGCATTGGCCCGCGCGAAACAGCCGTGTTTGGAACGCCCCCGTCCGTCGGTGGCGAAGCCTACGCAATCGGCACTGTCGAACTGCGTTTCCCGAACTTCCTGCCTGAAGAGCTCGGCATCAAGACCGCCTTGTTCACTGACGTCGGAACAGTGGGCTTGGTATCTGACAAGCCGATCTGTTCTCCGTTCTCGTGCATCGTGGACGATATGTCGCTGAGGGCATCCGCGGGTTTGAGCGTGTACTGGAACTCACCTTTTGGTCCGGTGCGTCTTGATTTCTCGCAGGTTTTGAACAAAGAAGACTACGACCAAACGGAGTCCTTCCGCTTCAGCGCAGGAACGAAGTTTTAGTCCGCTCCAGGAGATTACAAACATGACTATTCATAAGGCCCGGTGGGCCACGGCTGCTCTCGCCGCCACCTCACTCGTATTTGGTGTATTCACGGCTCACGCACAACCTGCACCTGCCAAGCCGGCAGCCCCTGCAGCAGCACCCGCCGCTGGCGCGCTGAAGCCGGCTCCGGCCGCCGTGATCCTGTATCTCGATCGCGCCACCATCCTGCGGAAGTCCGCGGCTGGCGTGGAACTTCAGAAGCAGGCCGAAGCCATCGCCAAGAAGATTCAGGCAGACCTCGGCCCCGAGGACAAGAAGCTGCAGACCGACATTCAGGCGCTGCAGGCCCAGGCTGACGTTCTGTCGCCGCAGGCGCGCCAGGCGAAGATCAAGGAGATCGAAGGTCGCCGTCAGGCCCTGCAGAAGAAGGTGCAGGATCGCCAGGTCGGCCTTCAGAATGGCATCAGCAATGCCCGCACGCAGATGGAGCGCGCCCTGTCGCCGATCCTCGAGAAGATCCTCGTGGAACGCAAGGCGAACCTGCTGCTTGATCGCGGCCTCGTGGTTGTCGGCGTTAACGAACTTGATATCACGAACGTCGCCATCGAGCGCCTGAACAAGGCCCTGCCGAAGGTCACCGTTACGCCTGTCGCGCCGAAGCCCGCAGCCGCCCCGGCCAAGCCGGCAGCCGCTCCGGCCAAGCCCGGCGGTTAATGACTAAACCACATCTGGGATGACGGGGACCGGATCTGAAAAGATCCGGTCCTTTGTCTATTGTGCGACATGGCTGATCCTCGATTCTATGACAACGCAGGCCCCATCAGCATTGCCCGGATCGGGCAGCTGACAGGAGCAACATTCGCAGCCGGCAGTGCCGATGCACTGGTCCACGACGTTGCTCCTCTCGACCGGGCAACGGCGGGACAGGCATCCTATTGCGACAGCCCGCGATTTTCTGGTGCGCTGAAGCTCACGCAGGCAAGCGCGGTGTTCATGACGGAACCGATGGCGACCAAGGCACCCGCGCACGCCCTGGTGCTTGTCTGCGCGCGTCCGGCACTTGCGTTCGCGCAACTTGCGGCGCACCTCTATCCGGATGCGGGCGGCCTCTGGCCGGCCGCGCAGCCGCCGGTCCTCCCGATTGCAGCCACCGCGCGGATCGGTGAAGGCGCTATCGTCGCCCCCGGCACGTTCATCGGCGAAGGTGTGGAAATTGGTGACGCGGCCGTGATCGGCCCTGGCGCCGTCATCGGTCGCGGCGTCCAGGTCGGGCGCGGGACCCGGATCGGACCCCATGTGTCGATCAGTCATGCGTTGATTGGAGATAACTGCATCATCCACCCGGGTACGCGCATCGGCCAGGACGGTTTCGGCTTCGTCAATGGGCCGCAGGGCCACTTCAAGATCCCCCAGCTTGGGCGCGTCATTATGCAGGACAATGTCGAGATCGGTGCCAATGTTGCCATCGATCGCGGCGCGCTGGCAGACACCGTCATCGGCGAGGGGACAAAGATCGATAACCTCGTCCAGATCGGTCACAACAACCAATTGGGGCGTAACTGCATCGTGGTCTCGCAGGTCGGTATCTCGGGAAGTTGCGACATCGAGGATTTCGCCGTCCTCGGCGGCCAGGTCGGCGTGGCCGACCACGTCAGGATCGGCGCGCGCGCGTTTGTCGCCGCGCGCGGGGGCGTGACTCGCTCGCTTGAAGGCGGCAAGGTATATGGCGGCTTCCCCGCGAAGCCCGTCGAGCAATGGAGGCGCGAAGTGGGTGCGCTGTCGCGTCTGGGAAAGGCCACCAAGACAAAGACCGAGACAGGAAATGACTGAAAAGGCTCTCGAGACTGCCGACATCCGGCGCCTGATGGAACTCCTGCCGCATCGTCCGCCGATGCTGCTCATCGATCGTATGACCGATATCGTGCCGAACGTGAGTGCGACGGGCGTGAAGGCGATATCGATGAACGAACCCTGCTTCGTGGGTCACTTTCCGGGTTACCCGATCTTCCCCGGCGTTCTCATCATTGAGGCCATGGCACAGACCGCTGGCGCGCTGGTCATGCACTCGATCGGCGCAAAAGTCGGCGACAAGATCGTCTACTTCATGGGCATCGACAAGGCGCGCTTCCGCCAACCCGTAACGCCCGGTGACCTGCTGTTGTTACAGGTAAAGATGCAGAAAGCACGCATGCCGGTGTGGCGTTTCGCAGGCGAAGCCTACGTAAATGGCAAGCTTTGCGCCGAAGCGGAATTCACGGCCATGATCTCCGAACCAAGGGAAAAGGCAGACAACTGACATGACGAGGATTCACCCAACTGCCGTTGTCGACCCGAAGGCAGAAGTTCATGAGAGCGTCCAGATCGGACCGTTCTGCGTTATCGGTCCTCAGGTCAGGCTTTCCGCCAATGTACGGCTGGTCAACCACGTGTGCGTCGACGGCGCAACCACGATCGGCGAAGGCACGACCGTGTTTCCCTTCGCCTCGCTGGGTCAGCCACCACAGAGCCTGGCCTACAAGGGTGAACCCGTCGAGCTGATCATCGGGCGCAACAATCTGATCCGTGAACACGTGACGATGAACCCTGGCACCGCCAAGGGTGGCGCCGTGACGCGCGTCGGCGACAATTGCATGTTCATGGCCGATAGCCACGTCGCGCATGACTGTATCGTCGGCAGTAACTGCGTCTTCGCCAACAATGCGATGGTGGGCGGCCACGTCATCGTCGAGGACTTCGTCTGGCTTGGCGGGGGCGCCGCCGTCCACCAGTTCAGCCGCATCGGTCGGCACGCTTTTGTTGGCGGCATGGCCGGTCTCGAGGGTGACCTGATCCCCTATGGCTCAGTCATGGGCAACAGGGCCTATCTTGCGGGCCTCAACCTGGTTGGGCTGAAGCGTCGTGGCTTCTCGCGCGAAAAGATCCATGAATTACGGAACGCTTACCGCCTGCTGTTCGCCGAAGAAGGCACCTTTCAGGAGCGCCTGTCCGACGTGGCTGAGCTCTTCGCGAGCAATGCAGAGGTCATGGAGATCGTGAGCTTCGTCCGCAACAACACCAACCGTCCGCTCTGCATGCCCAACCGCGAGACGCGCAACGAGATGGCGTGAGCGTCTCAACGGACAGGATCGCAATCATCGCCGGTGGCGGTGAGTTGCCGATGGAGATTGCGCGCGCAGCGATGGCTGCCGGGCGTGATGTCTTTCTTCTGGCTGTCGAAGAGTTCGCAGACATTGTGCCGTCTGGCCTCGACAGCGAGCGCAAGAGCATCGGAAAGCTGGGCTGGTGCATCAGGCGCCTGCGCGAGCGCCACTGCACCGAGGTGGTATTCGCAGGTCACTTCAAGCGCCCGCGGGATGGAAACATCCGCATGCGCCCGGACCTGGGCGGCATCTGGTTCCTCGTGTCGAACTTTGGCGTCCTGAGGCGCCACAATGACGGGATCCATCGGGCGATCGCATCAACCTTCGAACGCGCCGGCTTCCGGGTCCTCTCGCCACTGCAGGCCGCACCGACGCTGGCCGCATCCCCGGGCTATCTGACCCTGTCGCGGGCCACGCCCCCGCTCGAGCACGAATTCCGCCCCGCGCTTCAGGCGGCCCGCCAGCATGGAGCCTCCGGACAAGGCCAGGCGATCATCCACGCGAACGGCAGGACCGTGGCATCCGAGACAAAGGCGGGTACCGACGCGATGCTGAAGGCCGTTGATCCTGCAGCAGCAAGGGGCGGCCTCCTGGTGAAGAGCATGGCCCCGGGACAGCTTGTTTCCATGGACCCGCCGGCCATCGGTCGCCACACAGTCGAACTTGCCGTGGCCGCCGGCCTCGCTGGAATTCTTGTCGAAGCCGGACACAGCGTGATCGTGCAACCGCAAGCCGTGAAGGCCGAAGCCGATGCCGCAGGATTGTTCGTGTATGGGATGAGCGAGCCATGACGTCCGTTGACCTCGACCGTCCGCCCCGGATCATGCTCGTCGTCGGTGAACCCTCGGGCGACGCCCTCGGCCAGCAGGTCATCCTGGCGCTGCGCGCCTTGACCGGCGGACGGGCCGACATCATCGGTGTAGGCGGAGAGCGCATGCGCGCTGCCGGGATGCAGAGCCTCTACTCGATCACCGACACCTCGGTGATGGGCCTTCGCGAGGTTATCCCGAAAGTCCCCGTCATCCTCCGGCGCATCCGGCAGGTCGCCAGCTTTGCGAAGGCAACGAACCCGGACATCGTCGTGATGATCGACAGTCCGGACTTCACGCACAAGGTTGCAAGGCGCATCCGCCGCATCGCCCCCGAATTGAAACTCATCGACTATGTTGCCCCGCAGGTCTGGGCCTCGCGTCCCGGACGGGCGAAAAAGATGGCCGCCTATTTCGACCATGTCCTCTGCCTGCTGCCGTTCGAAGTGCCCTTCTTCAAGGATGCGGGCATGGGGGCCTCGTTCGTGGGACATCCCGTCGTCGAGCGCGCGCCACGACCGGGGCAGGGCGATGCATTCCGTACGCGTCACGGCATCGGCCCGGATGAGCGCATCCTGCTCCTCCTGCCAGGCAGCCGGTCCAGCGAACTGCGCTTCCTCTGGCCCGTCTTCCGCGAGGCCATCGAGATCGCCGAGCGCGAGACGGGCCCCGTGCGCGTCGTGCTGCCGACGGTACAAACCGTGAGCCAGAAGGTCCGCGAGCGGGTGAACCAATGGGGCCGCGATGTCCTGATCGTCGAGGACCCCGAGGAAAAGATGGGCGCTTTCGACGCCGCCGATGTCTCCCTCGCGGCGTCAGGAACGGTTGCGACCGAACTGGCGCTGAGCGCGACGCCGATGGTCATCGGTTACAGGGTGGGTGCGCTGACGGCCGCCATCGCCCGGCGCATGGTCAAGGTACGCTATGCGACGCTGGTCAACATCATCCTCGATCGCGAGGTGGTGCCTGAGTTCCTGCAGGAGCGCTGCACGGCACCGAACCTGGCCCGCGAACTCGTGCGCCTTCTCACCAATCATGCCGCCCGGGTCGAGCAGGTGACCGCAAGCGTCGCGGCGCTCAAGGCCATGGGACAGGGTGACGAGCCGCCCAGCATGCGCGCTGCCCGTGAGATTTTACGCATAATGAAAGAGCCGCGCCGGAACCCCGACGCGGCCCTGTCATCGCAAAAATAGGTGCAGATCAGCCCTGTCGCTTGTTGACCGGCACATAGTCGCGCCGGCCGGCACCGATATACAGCTGCCGCGGGCGGCCGATCTTCTGGCTCGGATCCTCGATCATCTCGGCCCATTGCGCAATCCAGCCGACCGTGCGCGCCAGCGCGAACAGCGCCGTGAACATCGAGGTCGGGAAGCCGAGCGCCCGCAGTGTGATGCCCGAATAGAAGTCGATGTTGGGATAGAGCTTCTTTTCGACGAAGTAGGGGTCGTTCAGCGCAATCTTCTCGAGCTCCATGGCGACCTGCAGCAGCGGGTCATTGCGGATGCCAAGCTCGTCGAGCACCTCGTGGCAGGTCTTCTGCATGACCTTCGCACGCGGGTCATAGTTCTTGTACACGCGGTGGCCAAAGCCCATCAGGCGGAAGCCTGAATTCTTGTCCTTCGCGCGCGCGACATATTCCGGAATGCGCTTCACGTCGCCGATTTCCTCGAGCATGCGCAGCGCCGCCTCGTTGGCGCCGCCATGCGCGGGCCCCCACAGGCAGGCGATGCCGGCGGCGATGCAGGCAAACGGGTTGGCACCCGACGATCCGGCAAGGCGAACGGTCGAGGTCGATGCATTCTGCTCGTGGTCGGCATGCAGGATGAAGATCCGGTCCAGCGCGCGGGCCAGCACCGGGTTGACCTTGTATTCTTCCGCCGGCACGGCAAAGCACATGCGCAGGAAGTTCTCGGCATAGTTCAGGTCGTTCTGCGGATACACGAACGGCTGGCCGACGGAGTACTTGTAGGCCATCGCAGCGATCGTCGGCATCTTCGCAATCATGCGATGGCTCGCAATCGTGCGCTGCTTCGGATCGTTGATGTCAGTCGAGTCGTGGTAAAATGCTGACAGTGCGCCGACGACACCGCACATGACGGCCATCGGATGCGCATCACGGCGGAACCCGCGGAAGAACATGCTGATCTGCTCATGCACCATCGTGTGGCGCGTGATGGCCGTCCGGAACGCCTTCAGCCGGTCCGCCGAAGGCAATTCCCCGTGCAGGAGCAAGAAGCAGACCTCGATGAAGTCGCTCTGCTCGGCCAGCTGGTCGATCGGATAGCCACGATAAAGCAGCACGCCTTCGTCGCCGTCGATGTAGGTGATTGCACTCTCGCAACTGGCCGTCGACTGGAAACCGGGGTCATAGGTGAAGATGCCCGCATCGCCATAGAGCTTGCGTATATCGACAACATCCGGACCCACAGTGCCACTGGAAACAGGAAACTCGAGCGTCTTGCCCCCAATGTTAAGGCTGGCCTTGCCAGCGGCTTTCGGGGCGGATGGTGATTTCGACATGGACGGTCTCCTTTGGCCTCGACGCTGGACCAGATGGCTGGTCGCAGTTGTGCATCGCAATATATTAAATCCGATTTACGCGGTAGGTGTCATTCAGCATTCCATTACTGAGGATTCAGGCCATCCACGGTTACCTGGTCCTTAATGCGCCCGAGGGCTTCCTCGCGCCCGAGCACGAAAAGCACATCGAAGATTCCCGGAGAAGTGGACTTTCCCGTCAGTGCTGCGCGCAATGGTTGTGCCGCCAAACCAAGCTTCAGCCCCGCCTTCTCGGCAAAGGCCTTGGTCGCAGCCTCCAGGGTTTCCACCGTCCAGGCCGTCGCCGACAGGGCGTCATGCAGCCCACCCAGCACCTTGCGGGCCTCCGGCGTGAGGATCTTGGCTGCCGCCGCATCGATCGTCAGGGGCCGGCGTGCGAACAGGTACGACGCGCTCGCCGCGAGTTCGACCAGCGTCTTGGCCCGCTCCTTCAGCCCCGGCATGGCAAGCAGCAGCCGCGCGCGCTCCGGCGCCGATACCGTGACACCGCCGCGTGCCAGTTGCGCCCCGACGCCGTCGGCCAGCACCTCGTCGCGCTCCAGCCGCATGTAGTGGCCATTCAGGTTCTCGAGCTTCTTGAAGTCGACGCGTGACGGGCTTCGCCCGATGTGCTCGAGGTTGAACCACGAAATTGCCTGGGCTGTCGGGATGATCTCGTCATCGCCATGGCTCCAGCCCAGGCGCAGCAGATAGTTCCGCATGGCCTCCGGCACGTAGCCCAGATGCTGGTACTCATGGATGCCCAGCGCGCCATGGCGCTTGGACAGTTTCTGCCCATCCTCGCCGTGCAACAGCGGAAGATGCGCGTAGACCGGTTCAGGCCAGCCCATGGCGTCGATGATCTGGCGCTGCCGGGCTGCATTGGTCAGGTGGTCATCGCCACGGATGATATGTGTAACACCCATATCGTAGTCATCGACGACTACGGACAGCATGTACGTCGGCGTACCGTCCGAGCGCAGCAGGACGAAGTCGTCGAGCACGTCATTGGAAAACCGGACATCGCCCTGGACCTGGTCGCGGATGATCGTCTCGCCGCTGCGCGGCGCCTTGATGCGCACCACCGGGGGCACGTTCGGACGCCGGTCCGTCGCTGGCGAATCCCGCCAACGACCATCATATCGGATGGGCAGGTTGGCCGCGCGCTGCTTCTCGCGCATCTCCTCGAGCTCTTCGGGCGTTGCGTAGCAATGATAGGCAAGCCCCTTTGCCAGCAACTGCTGCGCCACCTCGGCGTGCCGTTGCGCGCGCGAGAACTGATAGACGACCTCGTCATCCCAATCGAGCCCGAGCCACTTGAGCCCGTCGAGGATGGCCTCGATCGCCTCGTTGGTCGAACGCTGGCGATCGGTATCTTCGATCCGCAGCCGGAACACGCCCGCATGCCGGCGTGAATAGAGCCAGTTGAAAAGCGCCGTGCGCGCACCGCCGATATGCAGGAAACCTGTCGGCGACGGTGCAAATCTCGTTACAATTTTCATGTTTTGCCGGGCGTGTTTGTGGCCTAGAGGGCGCGTCGCGGTCTGCCCGTGACGGGCAGACGGGAAAGCGTGACGCACGGTCCCCAGGTTCATGATCCAGCCCCCTGTCTACCAATCCATGCGCCGATTGCCAAAGAGGCTCGCCGCCCGGCACAGCGCCTTCTGGTCGCATATGGCATCCCTGACACGCTGGTTGCGGGACTGCAGTGCAGCCGACCGCGAAAACCGAAGCCTGGCCCTGCCGGTTCTCCTCGGTCTTGGGATTGGTATCTATTTCCATATCGCGACGGAGCCCCCGCTGATTCCCGTGCTGGGTTGCGCGGCGCTTGCGATTGCCTTGTGGCGCATCGCCCGCGCAGCCCTGTGGCGCACCGAGACCCTGTTCTGGATGTTGGCCTGCGTGGCATCAGGCTTTGCCATCGCCAGCGCGCGCACGGCCCTGGCAGACAGCCCGCAGGTGACCCTCCCTCAGGCCGACGTCGAGCTGGTTGGCCGGGTGGTAACGATGGAGGCCGGCCGGCGGGGCGGACACCGCCTTCTCATGGATACCCTCTCGCCCCATGGACGGGACACCGTACGCTTGCGCCTGTCGACGCCACGGATGCAGCCAGCGATCCGTGTGGGCGACTGGATTCGCACCCGCGCCGACCTCAAGCCCCTGCCGGGGCCGGTCATTCCCGGCGGCTTTGATTACGGCCGCAAGCTCTGGTTCGAAGGAGTCCGTGGGTTGGCGTTCACCCTGCAGGACCTCCAACCGGTCGAACCGCCCGAACCCACCTCGCGACTCGAGCAGATCGCGGACACACTGCGCCTCGCGCGCGACCGGATCACGGGGCGGATACTCGCGGCCACCTCGGAAAGGGCAGGACCCATCGCCGCGGCCTTCCTGACCGGCGAGCGCAGCGGCATTGCCGAGGAAGACAACGATGCGATGCAGGCCTCAAGCCTGTCGCACCTTCTGTCCATTTCCGGCCTGCACATGATGCTGGCAGGCTTTGGCGTATTTGCTGCCATCCGCTATGTCGCCTGCCTGTGGCCTCCGACGGCCAACGCCCCCGGCCTCAAGAAGCACGCTGCGGCAGCGGCTCTCGCAGCGTCGTTTGCCTACCTGTTGCTGAGTGGTGCCTCCATCCCCACCCAGCGCGCATTTGTCACCGTCGCCGTTGCCTTCCTCGCGGTGATGGTGGACCGGAATGCCATCAGCCTGCGTACCGTGGCTCTTGGCGCGACGGCAATCCTTGCCTTGTTCCCCGAGGCGTGGGTCGATCCCAGCTTCCAGATGTCGTTCTGTGCCGTGATGATGCTGGTGGCCGCCTATGAGTGGTGGAGCCGGACGCGATTGAATTACTGGCGCGAGGATACGTGGTTCCGCCGCGCCGGTGCGGCAGTACTTGGCACGGCCGCAACAAGCATTGTAGCGGGTCTCGCAACGGCGCCCTTCGCCGCCTTCCATTTCAACCGCCTCTCGCTGTTCGGCGTGGTTGCGAACGTTCTCGTCATGCCGCTGGTCAGCCTTGTCATCATGCCATCGGGCGTTCTTGCCCTGCTGCTGATGCCCCTCGGGCTCGAGGGTGTACCGCTATGGGCGATGGACGCGGGCCTTCTCGCCATGCTCGACGTCGCACATTGGGTAGCCGCATGGCCTCTGGCATCCATTGGTGTTCCGTCATTTCCAATCGAGGCGCTGCTGGCGATGTCGCTCGGTCTCTGCTGGCTGGCAGGCAATCGCGCATCGTGGCGATGGCTGGGCGTGGCGCCTGTATTGGCCGGCCTCGCAGCCGCCGCGATTTCGCCGAGGCCGGACATCCTTGTCGCCGCCAATGCGGGAAACATGGCCGTGCGTGACGCCTCAGCAAGTCTCAGCTTCGCATCTGCCCGCAAGGCTCGCTTCGACGCGCAGATGTGGCTCCGGGCGGACGGTGACACGCGTGATCTCTCCAGTGCGCTTGCGTCAAGGCACTCGGCCTTCTCATGCGGTCATGGCCTCTGTCTGGCGCGGGCAGGCGGCGATGGGCCCATGGTCGCGCTCGCCGCGCCCGATGCCATGGGCGTCGCCTGCAAGCGTGCAACCATTGTAATCGTTGCCGGAAAATCAGCCGGGCGCTGCAGCAGCGCGGTGACGTTCTTCGATCAGCCCGCGCTGTCACGGACAGGCGCCATCGCTATCAGCCTTGATGGCCCCGCCATCAAGCTTATGTCAGCATCCGATGTGCGGGGGAAAAGGCCTTGGGTTCCCAAGGCGCAATGAAGGCGCCGCGGTTTCAGTAGCGACGGAAAAGTCCGACCAGCCGACCCTGCACCTTCACGCGATCCGAATTGAAGATCCGGGTTTCGAAGGCAGGGTTCGCTGCTTCCAGCGCAATCTGCGAGCCACGCTTGCGCAAGCGCTTGAGGGTGGCCTCGTGATTGTCGACCAGCGCAACGACGATATCGCCGGAGTGCGCATCCTCGGTCCTCTGGATCACCACGGTGTCTCCGTTGAGGATACCGGCGTTGATCATCGAATCGCCGCTGACCTCCAGCGCATAGTGCTCTCCCGATGCGATGAGGGTTTGCGCAACGGGAAGGCTGTCGGTGACATTCTGCAGCGCCTCGATCGGCGTGCCCGCCGCAATGCGTCCCATCACTGGAACCTCGACGAGAGGACGCAGCCCGCCGCTGCCGCGGCTGGCGGTCGAACGGATGCTGCCACCCGCCTCGACAAGACCTAGTTGCGGACGCTTGGCAACCACGGTCTTCGACCGCTGTGTCGGCGCATTGGAATTCTCGGGCAGCTTGATGATCTCCAGTGCACGTGCCCTGTGGGCAAGGCGACGCAGGAACCCGCGCTCCTCAAGGGCCGTGATCAGCCGGTGGATCCCCGACTTCGACCGAAGGTCCAGCGCTTCCTTCATCTCATCGAACGACGGCGCGACGCCCGTTTCACGAAGCTTGTCGTGAATGAACATCAGCAGCTCGTACTGTTTCCGGGTGAGCATGGGATTTACCTCAAATCATGAACAATGTCAGAACAGACGCAGTTTGTTCTACTCACGTTCCGTAAATTGTCAATGAACATTTTGGCTGAGAGCCGCGTTTTTTACTTTATCGCGGATTTCGGCGAAAAAATCGGATCGCCGAGCAGCAGGACGCCCACGTCCTCACCCCGTGCCCGCGCCGGATCATGCGGCGGCCGGACAATCAGCCCCTGCGAGGCGGCAAGAAACCTGAGCATGCCCGAATCCTGCACGGGCAGGGGCGTGGCGCGCAGCCGTCCGTCCTCGAACATCTCAACCCGCGCCCGGCAATAGTCCTGACGCTGGTCGTTCGGCCCAATGTCAGTGCCGAGCGCGGCCGCGACCAGCCGAAGGGGTTCATCCGCGGCACCGGTGAACCGATGGATCAAGGGCTTGATGAAGAGCAGCGCGCAGACAAAGGCCGACACCGGGTTTCCCGGCAGCCCAAGGAGGGGAACACCCCGATAGGTCCCGCTGATGAGCGGCTTGCCCGGACGCATCGCAATCTTCCAGAAATCAACCTTCAGCTCCGGCGCAAGCGCCGCCTGCACAAGGTCATGGTCGCCGACCGATGCCCCGCCGATCGTGACGAAGAGATCAGGCGCATCGGCGCGCTGAAGCCGCCCGCGAATGTCCTCAGCCCGGTCAGCCGCGATCCCCAGCTGCACCACGGTCCCACCCCAGGCAACGATCTCTGCACCGAGCCCTGCGGGAGACGAACTCACGATCTGGTCCGGTCCGGGCACCGAACCTGGAGACACGAGTTCATCACCCGTCGCCAGGATGGCGATCCGCGGCCGTCGCACGCATGGAAGCACGGAATGGTTCATTGCAGCGGCCAGCGCCACTTCACGCGCCGTCAGCCGCGCGCCAGCCGGCAGGAGAACCTCGCCGGCACGAAAATCATGGCCCGCACGCCGGATATGCTTGCCGGGCACGCAGGCCGTTCCTGGTCTGAGCAGGATCTCGTCACCTTCCCGGATCACATTTTCCTGCAGGATGATGCTGTCCGCCGCCGGTGGTACCGGCGCGCCGGTAAAGATCCGGACCGCCTCACCCTCGCCACACGGCAGATGGAAACCTGCACCCGCCGCCGATTCCCCGATAATGCGGAAACGCTGCCGGTCGGCATGGCGAACGGCGTAGCCATCCATGGCGCTGACATCGGCGGGCGGATGGGTCACGCGCGCGGCAAGGGCCTCGGCTAGAACCCTGCCATGGCAGGCCTCGAGCGCCACGCTCTCGGCTTCCAGTCGCAAGATCCCCTGCAACACGCGCGCCTGGGCTTCAGCAACGGGAATCATGGTGGCCCTCAGTCCCTGTAGAGGTCTTCAGGATCGACCCCTGCAGCCAACGCAAGCTTCTGCTCTTCGGCTTTCGAGAGCGCATGAGAGCGGCCATGCAGGAATGAGTAGAGCACGCCGACGGCCATCCCCGCATCCCGCGCCCATGCATGGGCTGTCAACCCGCGTGCCTGCATGAAGCGGCGCATCGCATCTCGCTTGCCAGCCGCATCGGCGACATTCTTGCGCTGCGGTGCTTCCGGCATGATCTCCTTTACGCTGACGCCTGTCCGCGCCCGGCGCGCCTTGCTCTGCACGGCACTCGCCCGGCGCAACGCTGCATGGCGCGCTGGCGCCGGCGCAGGTTCCTCGGCCCGGAAGCTGCCTGACTTGCCGCCATCCTTGGCCATGAGGCGAACGGCCTCGATCGCAATGCCACGCTCGACAGCCTTCAGCATGTCATAGATGGTCAGTGCCGCGATGCTTGCCGCCGTCAGCGCCTCCATCTCGACACCAGTGCTGCCGGTCACGCGCACCGTTGCAAGCACGCGGATGATGCTGTCGGCCTCGTCCGGCTCGCACAGGACGGTGACACCTGAAATCGGCAGCGGGTGACAAAGCGGGATCAGTTCCGCGGTCTTCTTGGCCGCCATGATCCCGGCGACCCGCGCGACCGCCAGCACGTCGCCCTTGGCAACCGATCCCTCGAGCACCTTGGCCAGCGTCTCCGGGCGCATGCGCACGATCGCCTCGGCCATGGCCGTGCGCTCAGTGGGTCCCTTGCCCGACACATCCACCATGTGGGCCTGTCCCTTTTCGTTGAGGTGGGTGAGCTTGCTCATGCTCCCCCCTCGAGAAGCCGTCGCGTCGCCGCCGCGACATCCGCCTGCCGCATCAGGCTTTCACCCACCAGGAAGGCCTTCACGCCCACGCCAGCCAGGCGCTGAAGGTCCGCATGGGTATTGATGCCACTCTCGGACACCACGAGCTTGCCGGCAGGAACACGCGGCGCCAGGCGTTCGGTCGTACCGAGGTCGGTGATGAACTTCATGAGGTCGCGGTTGTTGATTCCCACCATCGAGGGATCAAGCGCGAGCGCCCGCGTCATCTCCTCGTCATTGTGTACCTCGAACAGGCAATCCATGCCCCAGTCACGGGCCGCCGCCTGCAGCGCGCGCGCCTGCGCATCGGTTACTGCCGCCATGATGATCAGGATACAGTCGGCCCCCAGCGCGCGGGCCTCCACCACCTGGTAGGCCTCAAAAAGAAAATCCTTGCGCAACACCGGCAGGCCTGTCGCCGCGCGCGCAGCCACAAGATAGGCGTCATCACCCTGGAATGAAGGTCGGTCGGTCAGCACCGAAAGGCACGCCGCGCCACCCAGCTCATAGGCTTTCGCCAACGCCGGGGGATCGAAGTCGGGCCTTATGAGACCCTTCGACGGGCTCGCCTTCTTGATCTCGGCAATGAGGGCAGGCTTGCCCGCGGCAATCACCTTGAGCAGGGACGCCTTGAAGGGACGGACCGACGGCGCGTTGCGCGCACGTGCGGCGATCTCGACGTCGCCCACCCGCGCACGGGCATGACGGATCTCGTCGGCCTTGTAGGCTGCAATGCTCGCAAGCACATTTTCCGGCATGCTCGCCTTGACCAGCGCGTCCAGAACGCCGCGCGCTGCCCCCGTGGCAATGGCATGCGCAGCGCGCGCTGCACCGGTGCGCAGGTTCGGCGCGGCCTCGGCCACGACAAGCCCTGCTGCCGCATTCAGGCAGACGATGTCGTGATAGGCGCCAGCCTGACCATCAAACAGGCGGCGCATCGCAGCCGCGTTGGCCTGCGCATCGCCACCCAGGATTTCCGCTAGCGCATGGCGCGTGAGGCCCGCATCCTCGGGTGTCACGACAAAGCGCCGGATACTGCCGGCGTTGAGCTCTGCGACATGCGTAGGTCCGGCGACCGAAACCTCGTCAAGACCATCTGCCCCATGCACGACCCAGGCCCGGCGCGATCCCAGGCGCCGCAGCACATCCGCATAGGGCTCAAGCCAGCGTTCGGCGAAGACCCCGGCAAGCTGCCGATCGACGCTGGCCGGATTGCACAGCGGCCCGAGCAGGTTGAACACGGTCCGGAAGCCCAGTTGCCGCCTGACGGCCCCCACATGTGCCAGGGCTGCATGATGGTCCGGCGCAAACATGAACCCTATGCCCGCTTGGGAAATGCAGCGGCTGATCTGGCCGGGTGGAAGCGACAGGCGAACGCCAAGCGCTGCCAGCACGTCGGCCGCGCCGCTCTTTGACGAGAGCGCCCGGTTGCCGTGCTTGGCCACCTTCACGCCGCAGGCCGCCACCACGATGGCGGCCGCCGTCGAGATGTTCAGCGTGCCAACACCGTCACCGCCCGTACCCACCATGTCGATCGCACCGGGAGGCGCCTCGACGCGCACCATGTTGTCACGCAGCACCTGGGCCGCTGCCGCAATTTCCTCGGGCGTTTCCCCGCGCAGGTGAAGGAACGAGACGAATGACGCAACCTGGACTTCGCTCGCCTCCCCGCGCAGGATGATGCCGAAGGCGGTCGACGCCTCCGCCCCGGTCAGTGCCGTGCCGGACGCAACTTTGGCAAGCAGGGGCCTGAACGCATCATTTGTCATGCGGCGCGGGCGATCTCGAGGAAATTGCGCAGCAATGCGTGACCGTTCTGGGTTGCAATGCTCTCGGGATGAAACTGCACCCCGTGGACCGGATAGGCACGATGACAGAGCCCCATGATGGTGCCGTCATCGGTTTCAGCCGTGACGGCAAGGACATTGGGCAGCGTCGCACGATCGACGACGAGAGAGTGATAGCGAGTCGCCTCGAAGCGCTCGGGCAGCCCCTTGAACACGCTGGCACCAGCGTTCCGGATCACGCTGACCTTGCCATGCATCGGCGCCGATGCCCGCACGACATGGCCGCCATAAACCTGGCCGATTGCCTGATGGCCAAGACAGACGCCGAGGATCGGAAGCCGCGACCCGAGCCGCGTGACAAGCTCAAGGCAGATACCCGCCTTGTCCGGATCGCAGGGGCCGGGGGACAGTACCACCGCCCGCGGCGCCCGCTTCTCGACCTCGTCCACGGTCAGTTCATCATTGCGTACGACCACGACCTCCGCCCCCAGTTGACCGAGGTAATGCACGAGGTTCCAGGTAAAACTGTCGTAGTTGTCGATGAGAAGGATCATGTCGTTAGTCGCGGTGCATTTGCAGGATGGTCCCAAGGATAAACGCTTCCCACCGCAGATGGTATGCGATTCCTGCATCAACTTCCGCGTGGGGTGCATTTCTGCTTAACCGGCCTTGCACCCGGGCGGAAGGGCAGGGCCGGGCGCCGCCCAACCCTCCCCGGCAGAGGGCTATATGACGTCGCATTTCGATGGTGAACCGGGGCCACCCGGCGTCTATATTGCCGCCCGTCAGGCCACCCGGCTGAGGCCGGCCCGGCCACCGCAATCTTAAACCTCGACAAGGAACAAGCCATGAAGCAGCGCCTTCAGTTCTATATCGACGGCAAGTGGGTCGACCCGGTCACCCCCCGCACACTTGACGTGATCAACCCGGCCAACGAAGAACCCGTCGGTCGCATCAGCCTCGGCTCTAAGGCCGACGTCGACAAGGCCGTCGCAGCCGCACGCCGGGCCTTCGACACGTTTTCGCTGACGACGCGCGATGAGCGCCTCGCCCTGCTGCAGAAGGTCCTCGAGGTCTACCAGCGCCGCTATGCGGAATTCGTCGAGACGATCTCACTCGAGATGGGCGCCCCCTTAGGCCTGTCGAAGGCTGCGCAGGCGGCGACCGGCGTCGCCCACCTCATGCAGACGATAAAGATCCTGAAGGAGTTCGAGTTCGAGCACGTCAAGGGCACGACCGGAATCGTCTACGAACCGGTTGGCGTCGTCGGCATGATCACGCCATGGAACTGGCCCGTGAACCAGATCATGTGCAAGGTCGCGCCCGCGCTGGCAGCAGGCTGCACGATGGTGCTGAAGCCTTCGGAAGTCGCGCCTCTGAACGCCATGCTTGTCGCTGACGTGCTGCATGAAGCAGGCGTTCCTGCGGGTGTGTTCAACCTCGTGAACGGCGACGGTCCGAGCGTGGGTGAGGCCATGTCCTCCCATCCGGGAATCGACATGATGTCCTTCACCGGTTCAACCCGCGCGGGCGTTGCGGTGGCCAAGGCGGCCGCCGACACCGTCAAGCGTGTGGCGCAGGAGCTCGGCGGCAAGTCGGCCAACATCATCCTCGAGGACGCAGACCTGAAGAAGGCCGTCGCGGGTGGCGTGATCCATTGCTTCACGAACTCCGGTCAGTCCTGCAACGCGCCCACGCGCATGTTCGTGCCGCGTGGCAAGCAGACTGACGCCATCGCTATCGCCAAGGCGACGGCTGAATCGGTGAAGGTCGGTGATCCGTTCGGCGAAGGCACGATCTTGGGTCCGGTCGTCTCCGAAACCCAGTTCAACAAGATCCAGGCCCTCATCAAGAAGGGCATCGACGAGGGTGCGACCTTGGTCACGGGAGGCCTCGGGCGTCCCGAGGGACTGAACCGCGGCTACTATGTTCGTCCCACGGTCTTTGCAAACGTGACGAACGACATGACCATCGCGCGGGAGGAAATCTTCGGGCCCGTGTTGTCGATCCTGCCCTACGACACCGAGGAAGAGGCAATCCGCCAGGCCAACGACACGCCCTACGGCCTGTCGGGATATGTGCAGTCGGGCTCTGTCGAGCACGCGCGCAAGGTGGCGGCGCGCCTGCGCACCGGCAATGTGCACCTGAACGGTGCCGGCGCCGACTTCGGCGCACCCTTCGGCGGCTACAAGCAGTCGGGCACGGGCCGCGAGTGGGGCGAGCACGGCTTCAAGGAGTTCCTCGAGGTCAAGGCCGTCCTCGGCTATCAGGTCGCCTGATCAGCGATTCTAATGCATCAGCGCGGGCTGGCTTCCACCGAAGCCGGCCCTTTATTGTTGGTACCCTTAGCGGTTCTGGCGCCCGTCCGAGTGCCGGTTGGCCTCGTCGGCAGCGGCGAACAACGCCTTCGACTTGAAGACCGTCTCCATGTACTCGGCCTGCGGGTCGCTGTCGGCGACCACGCCACCGCCTGCCTGCACGTACATCGTGCCATCCTTCACGATGGCCGTACGCAACGCGATGCACATGTCCATGTTCCCGGCCGCCGAGAAATAGCCGACGGCTCCACCATAGATGCCGCGCTTCTCCTTCTCGAGCTCGTCGATGATCTCGAGCGCCCTGATCTTCGGCGCGCCGCTTGTCGTGCCGTTCGGAAACCCGGCGATGAGGGCGTCGAGCACGTCCCTGTCAGGGCGCAGCTGCCCCTGCACATTCGAAACGATGTGCTGCACGTGGCTGTACTTCTCGATGACGAACTGCTCGGTCACCCTGACCGTACCCGTGACGGCAACCCGTCCCACGTCATTGCGCCCGAGGTCGAGCAGCATCAGATGTTCGGCCCGTTCCTTCGGGTCGGCGAGCAGTGTTTCGGCAAGCGTGCGGTCTTCTTCCGGCGTGTCGCCGCGGCGGATCGTGCCGGCGATGGGCCGGATCGTAACCGCACCGTCGCGGACGCGCACGAGGATCTCGGGGCTTGAGCCCACCACCGAGAACCCGGGATAGTTCAGGAAATAGAGATAGGGCGAAGGATTCAGCCGGCGCAGCGCGCGATAGAGCTGGAACGGATGCAGCTCGAACCGTCGCCGGAACCGCTGGCTGGGCACGACCTGAAAGATGTCCCCGGCGAGAATGTACTCCTTCGCCCGGGCGACGAGTGCCAGGTATTCATCATGGGTCGTATTGGATTCCGGCGCCCCGAGCACCGCGCCTTGTGCTGCCGGCATTTGCGGCCACGTTGCGTTGCGCGCGAAGTCCACAGCGACAACCGACAGGCGCTCCTCGGCACGCTCATAGGCAGCAGTGGCGCCAACGCCCGCCTCCGGGAAACACGGAGTGGCAACAACGATGTTGGCCCGAACGGAATCGAAGATCGCAACTACCGTCGGCCGCACCAGTTGGGCGTCGGGCAAGCCGAGCGGATCAGGATTCGGCTCCGGCAGTCGTTCCATCAACCGCACCATGTCATGGCCCATGTAGCCAAAAAGGCCCGACGTCATCGGCGGCAAGCCGTGCGGAATGTCAACCCGCACACGCGCAAGCAGCGAACGCAGCGAGGAAAGGGGCGTTTGGGCCTCGGTCACGAAGGCGGCGCCCTCGTGCGCCCTGAGTTCGGCAACCCCGCCATGGCACCGCCAGATCAGGTCAGGCTTCAGCCCGATGATCGAATAGCGTCCGCGCACCTCGCCACCCTGCACGCTCTCCAGCAGGAAGGAATGAGGATCACCGACACCCAGTTTCAGCCACGCAGAGACGGGCGTGTCGAGGTCCGCCACAAGCGTTCGATGGACGATCTGCGGCTTGCCCGCGTCATAGGCCCTGGCGAAATCCTCGAGCGACGGGACGCAGGTCATCATTCGTTGTTATGGAATGCCCGGAACCGGGCTTCGTCGATCGTCGCCCCGACCTTGCGCCGCGCACCGGCCTCAAACTGTTCCACGAAATCGCTGACATAGGTCTGGACAAGCCGTTGTTCATAGGCCGACTTCAGTGGCGAACCCGCAGGCTCATCGATGAACTGGACGTCGATGACCCGGCCGACCACGACCCCCTTGCCGGAAGCAACCGGCCCGGAGAACAGTTCACCCTTCTTGGTGTCGGACGCCGCTGTCACTGCCGCCTCGGAAAAGATGGCGGTCGTCCCAAAGCGCGGGAATGGATCCGATGTCACAAGGCTCAAGCCCTGCGACTGCGCGATGGCAGCAAGCGTTTCTCCGGCGCGCGCCCGCTTCAGCACATCGGCAGCAATGGCATCGAGCTTGCGATTGATCTCGGCCTCGGTCCAGTCACGCAGCACGTCGGCCTGAACGCTCTCGAAGGGCTTCTTCGCCACCGGCGTGACCTTGTCGACCCTGAACATGTAATATACGCCTTCCGGCGTCTGCTGAAGTTCAGGGTCCGCGCCCTGTTCGGTGTCAAAGACCTGCCGCACGAACTCGCCCCCGGGCAGATTGGCTGCCTGGGCGCCGGCAAGGTCCGCGCCGCTGCGCGTGATCGTTGACGTCTCAAGTTTCAGCTTCAGCTGCGTGGTCGCCTCCTCGAGCGTGGCGCCGTCGCTGATGGCGTCTTCCAGCTTGTTGCCGATCTCGAAGATCTCTTCCTTGACCTTGTTGTCGACCACGAACTTGCGGATCTCTTCGCTGGCCTCGGCAAGTGTCTTGGTGGATCCCGGGGTCACAGCCGTGGCGCGCAGGATCACCCAGACGCCGAACGAGTTCTTGAGAGGGGCCGTAGCCTGACGCTCCGGCACGTCGAATGCCTCGACGGGCACGCTCTTGTCACCTTTGGAGACCTCGCCAATGGAGAGCTCTTCCGGCTTGACCCCTTGCGCCTTGGCAACAGCCTCAAAGGTCGCGCCAGCATCAAGCTTGGCTTTGGCCGCAATGGCATCGGGCTGCGACTTGAACCGGATCTGGTCGAAGGTCCGCTTCTCGGCAATCTCGTAGCGCTTGCGGTTCGTCTCGTAGAGACGCGCGATCTCGTCATCGGGCACCACAATGCTTTTGGCCAGTTCGTCCGGCCTCACGGCGACGAAGGCAAGGGAGCGGTTTTCGGGAACCGAATAACGCACCAGAGCATTTTCATCATGGAACTTGCGAAGCATCTTTTCGTCAGGGGCGGCGACCGTTCCTGCGCGCGACGGATCGATGATCAGAAACTCCGCGACGCGGCGTTCAAGGCGATACATGTTGAGCGCCCGCTGCATCCCGATGGGAAGGCCGACGCCTCCGGCAACGCTGCGCAGCAGCTGTTCGCGGATGAGGTCTGACGTGACCAGTGCCACGAAGTCGGCCTCACTCATGTTGTTCGTCTGCGCCAGCTGGGAGATCGCTCCGGGCACAAGCTTGCCCTGGCTGTCGACAAGACCCCGAACCGGCTTGAGGGCCTCGACAATCTGCTGCGGCGACACGGTCATGTTCAGGTCCGAGGCGACGCTGAGCACGGCGAGCCGGTTCACGAAGCGGTCGAGCGCGATGCGGTCCAGCCCCTCTGCCTTGGCTTGTTCGGTGGTCATTTCGGTCCCGGTCGCCCGGGCCATCTGGCCGAGAAACCTCTGGAACTCGCGCTGGAAGGCATCGGGCGTGACTTCCTGGTCCCCGACGGTCGCAATCTTGGGCTGCTCCACCAGGTTCATCATGTCGGACACGCCCCAGACGCCGACGCTGCCGACCAGCGCAAGGATGAGGACGCCGGCGAACCAGCCTTTCGAGGCTTCTCTGATCTTTTCGAGCATGACTTGTGGGTAACCAGACCTGTTTCGGACGAAGCGATAAGGAGCGCGACCCAGCAAAAAGGCCCCCTTGTCAGCAAGGAGACCCCTCGGAACCACACGCACGTCAGCACCATGCAACGCGCAGCGAGGATCATAGTGACCCCCAACATCCCCTGCAAGCCGGGCAGGCCGTGAGGGCAGGGGCTTTATGAAGCGGGATTTTGAGGGTATCTCCCGGGAAACGAAGGCGCTGGGAGGTGCCCTATGAAGCTCATTGCCGGTAACTGGAAAATGAACGGTCTCAAGGCGTCCCGGGCCATGCTGTCCGAGCTCGTCGCCGGCTTGCAAGCGGCCCCAACCGCGGCTGAGGTGCTCGTCTGTCCGCCTGCCACGCTGCTGATCCCCTTCGCGCAACTCCTGGAGGGGTCGGGCATCATGCTCGGCGGCCAGTGCTGCCACACCGCCGCCTCCGGTGCCCACACGGGCGACATCAGCGCAGAGATGATCCGCGACACGGGTGCGAGCCATGTGATTGTCGGCCATTCCGAAAGACGCACCGACCACGGCGAGACAAGCGCACAAGTGGCTACCCAGATGCGAGCCGCGCTGCGCGCAGGTTTGTTCCCGATCATCTGTGTGGGCGAGAACGAGGCGGCCTACGAGCGCGGCCTGACCAAGAGCGTACTCGCCGAACAGATGGCAGCAAGCCTGCCCGAGGAAATCGCCGGCTTCCCGATCACCATTGCCTACGAGCCCATCTGGGCAATCGGGACCGGAAAGACCGCACAGGTCCGGGACATCGTCGACACCCATGCGTTCATTCGTGCCCTGCTCCAGCAACGCTTCGGGACAACGGGCTTGCGGATCCTGTATGGCGGATCGGTCAAGCCATCGAATGCAGCCGAGATCCTGCAGGCACCCGGCGTTGACGGCGTGCTGGTGGGTGGTGCAAGCCTGAAATCATCGGATTTCCTCGCAATAATCGCTGGTTGCAACACACAATGACCAGCGGTCGATTGCCCAGTGATGCCCGGCAGTGAGATAGTCCGGTCCATGGAACTGGCCGCTTTGTCACGGAGACGCACTTGAAACGCTGGCGGATCGCAACCATCGGGCTTGCATTTGTGCTTGCGCTCGCAAGTTGCGCGCCCCGCGTGGCCGAGAGGGGCCCTGGGACCTACAAGGTCGGCAACCCGTACAACATCGCCGGGGTCTGGTACTACCCGAAGGAAGATCCTGTCTACGACGAGACCGGGGTCGCCTCATGGTACGGCGAGGATTTCCACGGCAAACAGACCGCCAATGGCGAGCTCTACAACATGCAGGCCCTCACGGCCGCCCACCGGACACTGCCGTTACCAACGATCGTGCGGGTGACAAATCTCGAGAATGGTCGCTCCATACGCTTACGGGTGAATGACAGGGGGCCTTATGCCCGCGGCCGCATCATCGACGTGTCGAAGCGCGCCGCCGACCTGCTGGGCTTCAAGCAAAACGGAACCGCCCGCGTCCGCGTCCAGTACGAGGGCCGCGGCAAGGTCGCCGACCCGGCGCAGTCTGCAGACTTGGATGCTGCGCATGTTGCACCGAGGACGGCGGCCGCGCCGGTTACCTCAGTCGCTGCGACCGAACTTGCACCGCCCCCCGGGGCAAGTGGAGCAGCCCCCCGGGTCACCGCCACCCTGCCGACGCCCGCGCCCGCACAGGCCGGTTCTGATGCGGCATGGGACGAACCCGATGGCACCGTGACGCGCCAGCCCGTCCCCGCGTCCACGGGCCTGTGGGTCCAGGTGGGCTCCTTCACGCTGCGATCCAACGCTGACCGGCTATCAGCCTCCCTCTCACGCATCGGGGCGGCCCAGACATCAATGGTCACGTTGAACGGCAAGCCGATGTATCGCGTACGCTTTGGGCCGTTCAACGTGGTGGAAGACGCCGACACCATGCTGGACCGCGTGATTGGCGCAGGCCAGAACGGAGCACATATCGTTGTCGAGTAGGTCAATCATGCACGCAAGCCCCCGCATCGCAGCCTTCGCCTTCCTCGTGGTCACCACCCTTGCCAGCCTCGGCTGGATGGCCAAGGGCAGCGAGGCACCTGCGGCCGACCCGCTGTCCCTCCAGTCCATCGCCCCCTATGCCGTGATCGTGGACTACGAGACGGGCACGCTCATGTACTCCAAGGCCGGGGACGAGAAGATGGCCCCTGCCTCGATGGCCAAGCTTATGACGGCTGCCGTGATCTTCCAGAAGCTCAAGCATGGCGAGCTCAAGCTCGATGACACATTCACGGTGTCCGAGCGGGCCTGGCGCCTGTCGGTCGCTGGCAAGAATGCGTCTTCGAAGATGTTCGTGAGCATCGGGTCGCAGATACCCGTCGAGGACCTGCTGCGCGGCATCATCATTCAGTCCGGCAACGATGCCTGCACTGTCGTGGCCGAGCACTTCTCCGGCAGCGAAGAGGCATTCGCCGAACTCATGAATGCCGAAGCAAGGCGTCTGGGCCTGAACAATTCGGTGTTCCGCAATGCAAGCGGCTTGCCGCACCCTGAAATGCACGTGACGGCGCATGATCTCGCCATCCTCGCGTCACACCTCATCCGCGACTATCCGCAGTTTTATAATCTCTACTCCGAGCGGGAGTTCACCTGGAACGGCATCAGGCAGGCAAACCGGAACACGCTTTTGGGAACCTATCCTGGCGCCGATGGCCTCAAGACAGGCCACACGGCGGCATCGGGCTACGGCATGGTCGCCTCCGCGGTACGCGACGGCCGTCGGCTCATCGTCGTCGTGAATGGCCTTTCCAGCGAAATCGAGAGGGCAAACGAGACAAAGCGGCTGCTCGACATCGGCTTCCGCGAGTTCAAGCCCTATGACCTCTTCGCAAAGGGTACCATCATCGACAAGGCTCCGGTATGGGCAGGCGAACAGGACACGGTCCCGCTCGTGGCGTCTGCGCCGTTGCGCCTTCTCATGCGCCGGCACCAGCGCGACGCAATGAAGGCGACACTTACCTACGAGGCGCCGCTCAGAGCTCCAGTCCGGAAGGGTGACATCGTCGGGCAGGTGCGGGTCAGCGTGCCGGGGATGCCCGACACGAAAGTGCCTGTTGCAGCCGCAGAGGATGTACCCGAGGGTGGTCTTTTCACCCGGATGAAGCTTGGGGTTCAGGGCCTGGTTTCGCCGCCCGATGCCCCGACGCCGGTTCAGCGCGATGTGGCACCGGTAGACCCCGCGCCCCGGGCCGCGCCGTGAAACGCGCCCCCTTCATCACGTTCGAAGGCGGCGAGGGGGCCGGCAAGTCAACGCAGGTCCGCCTTGTGTCCGAGGCGCTGGCCCAGCGCCGAACGGCGCACATCTTGACCCGCGAGCCCGGCGGCTCACCCGGCGGTGAGGAAATCCGCCATCTTCTGGTAACGGGCAGGGCCGAACGGTGGTCGCCCGTTTCCGAAACGCTTCTGTTCTATGCGGCAAGGGTGGATCATTGGCACAAGGTGATCCTGCCTGCCCTCGAGGCGGACACGGTCGTCCTGTGCGACCGCTTCGCTGACTCGACCATGGCCTATCAGGCCTATGCTGGCGGCCTCGACCGCAATCTCGTCGAGAAACTCCATGCGCTGGTGCTGCCCGGCGTGCAGCCGGATCTCACCGTGATCCTCGATTTCGATCCGGCCATCGGCCTCGCCCGCGCGGCCGCACGCCCCGGTGCAGAGGCCCGCTTCGAGAGCAAGGGGCTCGCGTTCCACCAGCGCCTGCGCGCCGGCTACCTCGACATTGCCCGGCGCAATCCGGATCGCTGCAGGGTAATCGACGCCAACCGCGCCATCGACGTCATCGCCCGCGATGTGCTGCAAGCCGTCGAAGAAGGGATCGCACGCAACTGATGGCGCCCCGCACCCCCAGGACCGTCGAAGCCGACCTGCCGGAGAGCGACAGGGCAGGGCACATGCCCCATCCCCGCCTACAGGAACGGCTGTTTGGCCATCACGCCGCGATGGGCCAGATGGTCAAGGCGGCGCACGCGGGAACCCTGCATCACGCCTGGCTCATCTGCGGCCCCAAAGGTGTCGGAAAGGCGACGCTGGCATGGCGCTTTGCGCGGGCGCTGCTCGGTCATGGCGCTGCAAACCTGCCCGAAGACCTCGACCTGCCTCCGGCACATCCGGCATTTCGCCTTGTCGCGGCGGCATCGCACCCGGACCTCACACTGCTGCGACGGCCTTGGGACAGCGAGAAAAAGCGCTTCAAGTCCGAATTGCCCGTCGACGAGGTGCGAAAGCTCAAGGCCTTCTTCTCGCGCCACCCCTCGCTCGGCGAAGCGCGCGTGGCCTTGATCGACTGCATGGATGACATGAACATTCAGGCGCAGAACGCACTCCTGAAGATCCTCGAGGAGCCCCCAAAGGCCGCCGTGATGCTTCTCATCGCGCATGCTCCCGGCCAGCTCCTGCCTACGATCCGCTCCCGTTGCCGCGTCCTGCAGCTTCGTCCGCTCAGTCAGCCCGACATGCAGGAAGCCCTCCAGTACCTCGCACCCGAGGCCGGTGCCGAGCATCTCGGGATTGCCGCCACCCTCTGTGAGGGCGCTCCCGGAAACGCGGCGGCGATGGCGACCTCCGGCATCATCAGCGCCTATCAGCAGATCCTCGGTCTGCTCGCCACGCTGCCGCAGGTCCACCAGGCCAATCTTCATGGCCTGGCCGAGCAGTTCATGAAGCAGTTTCCAGACCAGGGTATCGAGGGGTTCAGCCATCTCCTGTCGCTGGCCATGCAGCGACACCTGCGCAGTGCGATGGGCACCACGGCCCCCCTCGCAGCCGAACAGAAAGTGTTCGCGCGCATGGGACAGGCCATCGCGCCGGCGAGGTGGGGCGAGCTCTGGGCCGACCTTCAGGCCGCGGGCCAACGCGCCGCCGCCCTCAACCTGGACAAAAAGCAGTTTGTGCTTAACGCCTTCAATTCACTAGAGTCCGCGGCTCGATCCTGAACCGGATACTGCGCCCATGCTGGTCGACAGCCATTGCCATCTTGACTTCCCCGAACTCCAGTCGGATTTGCCCGGCGTCCTCGCGCGCGCGGCAGATGCCGGCGTGGCAGCGATGCTGACCATCGGCACCCGCCTCGACAGGTTCAAGGGGGTGCGCGCTGTTGCCGAGCGCGCACCGAACATCTGGTGCACGGTAGGCATCCATCCCCATGAGGCGCGCGAGGAACCGATCGACGAACCCGCACGCCTCATCGCCGAGGCCAGCCACGAAAAGGTCATCGGTATCGGCGAAGCCGGACTCGACTATTTCTACAAGCATAGCCCGCGCCAGGACCAGATCCGGAACTTCCGGGCACATATCGCCGCTGCGCGGGAGACCGGATTGCCGCTGGTGGTCCACGCCCGCGACGCCGATGACGATCTGTGCCAGATCCTGGCCGAGGAACATGCCCGCGGCGCCTATCCGGGCCTGATCCACTGCTTCTCCTCTGGTCGCGGTCTTGCCGAAACGGCGCTGGGGCTCGGTCTCTACATTTCGATCAGCGGCATCGTAACGTTCAAGAAGGCCGACGAACTGCGCGCAATCGTGAGGGACGTCCCGCTCGACCGCCTGCTCGTTGAAACGGACGCACCTTACCTGGCGCCCGTCCCGCATCGTGGGAAGTCGAACGAGCCAGCTTATGTGCGCCATACCGCAAAGGCTGTCGCTGACATCAAGCAGGTCGCGCCCGAAGCGCTTGCCGAGGCTACAACCCGAAATTTCTTTCGCCTCTTCAGCAAGGCACGGGCATGAAGGTCACCATCCTCGGCTGCGGTTCCTCCGGCGGTGTCCCGCGCATCGGTGGTGCCGACGGACAAGGCGACTGGGGCGCCTGCGATCCTGCTGAACCGCGAAACCGCAGGCGTCGCTGTTCGATCCTCGTTGAAAACGGCCCGACACGCGTTCTTGTCGACTGCGCACCGGACATGCGCGAGCAGCTCCTCGACGCCCGGGTGTCGACGATTGATGCCGTCTTCATCACCCACGACCACGCCGACCAGTCCCATGGCATCGATGACTTGCGCATGATTGCGCAGAACATGATGCGGCGTGTGCCCGTCTACGCAGGGCCGGAAACGCTTGCAGTCCTGAAGAGCCGGTTCTCCTATTGCTTCGAGGCCACCTCGAACGGCGCTTATCCAGCGATCCTCGAGGCACATGAGATCAGGCGCCCCTTCGGAGAAATCAGAATCGGCCCGGAGGAGGCCCCGGTCACCGTGCGCGCCTTCGATCAGGATCACGGCTCGATGGTCAGCCAGGGCTTCCGCTTCGGGCCCGTGGCCTATTCATCCGACGTCGTTAACCTCGATGATTCAGCTTTTGCGGCCCTCGAGGGCGTAGAATGCTGGATCGTCGACGCGCTGCGCTACCGACCGCACCCGACACATGCGCACGTGGAAAAGACGCTTGAGTGGATCCGGCGTGTCCGGCCCCGCAGATCCATTCTGACCAACCTGCACATCGATCTGGACTACGGTACACTGAGCAATTCCCTCCCAGATTGTGTCGAGCCAGCCTACGACGGAATGACCATTTGTCTCTGACGGCCGTTTGACGGGCATGAGGGGCGCTGTGAGTGAATTCCGGCCTTTTCTTTCGCCCTGCGCGCATTTCGCATCACCTAACGAATGTTTTAGCGTTTGCGTGTGACGGAAATGTTTGAGATAAACTTATGGTTGGGGGCGCTTGGAGGGACCAGGCGCATGAACGTTCGTTTTGTGGGGAAGGTACGGATCAGGCGGTTAGCCGCAAGCGTGCGGTGTTACGTGCGCTGCTGGACCGCTGGAAGCTTTACTTTACAGAAAGCATCAGAGGCAATTTCGCCCGCGCGCCGGCGCACTCCCGGCACCGGAGCGGTTTAGCTTAAGCGTTTGCTGTCAAGTTTAGGTTATTGGTGCCCGATGTGGGAATGTTGTCCTCGGGAGGTCTTCCCGGGACCTGGGACGAAAAGGCATTTGGTTATGGGACGTGAAACAGTCAACAAGGGTAATCGTATGACTATCGCGCGCGCGACCGCAGCTGTCGGTCTGATGTTTGGCATGGCAATGATGACCACCGCTGCGCTTGCGCAGCCGGCTGGCAATCCGCCCGTAGGTGGCGCAGCCCCGGCCGCGGCGCCCGCCGCCCAGCCGGCCGCTCCCGCTGCTGAGCCTGGTGCCGAACCGGCGCCGCCGGCACTCGGGCCGGATGGTCTGCCAGTGGCCGCCCCGGATGCGGCTGCACCCGCGGAGGCCGCTCCGGCAGCCGCCCCGGCAGCCGAGCCTGATCACACGGAAATCACTCCCTTCAAGATGTTCATGGAAGCCACGATCGTCGTGCAGGCGGTCATGATCATGTTGATCCTCTGGTCGGTCGTCACATGGTCGATCCTGATCTCCAAGCTGACCTTCTTCTCGGGCCTCAACAGCAAGTCCAACCGCGTGCAGCAGATCTTCCGTGGCGCCGGCAGCCTTGCCGATGCGGCCAAGAATGCCAAGTCCTACCGCGACAACCCCTTCGCCAAGTTGCTGACGGTTGCCGCAGACGAGCTGGCAGCCGGCAAGAAGGGCGCAACCAGCCGCGTCCAGGCCCGCATGGGCATCGTGCAGGCGGAAGCCGGCGAGATGCTCTCCTCGGGCATGGGCATCTTCGCGACCGTCGGTTCGATCTCGGCCTTCGTCGGTCTGTTCGGAACCGTCTGGGGCATCATGAACTCGTTCATCGGCATTGCCCAGTCGCAGACCACCAACCTGGCCGTCGTTGCGCCGGGTATCGCCGAAGCCCTGTTCGCCACGGCGATCGGTCTCTTCGCAGCTATCCCGGCGGTGATCTTTTACAACATGTTCGCCCGCCGCATTGGCGCCTACTCGACGCGCATGGAGAGTTTCGCCAGCGAAATCCTGGTCAAGATCGCCCGCGAAGAGTAACGATCATGGCAGCAAGCATCGGCGGCGGCGGAGGTCGCGGCAAACGCTACAGTGACAACAACGAGATCAACGTCACCCCTTTCGTCGACGTCATGCTGGTGCTGCTGATCATCTTCATGGTGGCCGCTCCACTCGCCAGCGTGAACGTGCAGGTGGAATTGCCGGGCTCGGTTTCGAAACCAGCCAAGGTGAAGGATCCGATCTACGTGTCGCTGAAAAAGGATGGCACCATCTATATCGGCGACATCCAGGTAAACTTTGGGAATTTCTCGGAGCGCCTCGTGTCGGCCTCCGGCAAGAATTACAATCGGCGCATTTTCATTCGTGCCGACAAAACCGTGCAGTACAAGGAGGTCATGCGTGTCATGAATGCCGTCCAGGATACTGGCTTCTACCAGATCGCCCTGGTCGCTGAAGACCGCATCGATTCCTCAGGTTCATAAGGTCAAAGGTCGGGTAAGGCACCGCCATGGACAGGCGCTCGGTTTACATAACGATTATCGTGTCGGTGATCCTGCACTTCGCGCTGCTGTATTACATTGCAGTGACGTGGGGCATCATCCCGACCACATTGCAGGAGCCTGAGGAGGAGATCATCGCGGTCACCCCGCCTCCGCCTCCGCCTCCGCCACCGCCGCCTCCACCAGAGGAAGTGGTGATCGAGAAGCCGCGTTTCCGTCCGCGTCCGGTTCCGCCGCCGCCAGCAGCCGTTAAGGTTCCGCCGGTGCCGCTGAAGCCGCAGCCGCCTGCTGAATCCACGTCGGACGCGACCACCATCCTGTCGGACAAGCAGGTGATCGACACGCCCGTGTCGAAGCCGCCGTGCCGCTATCCGAAGCGTGCAGAGGATGCCGAGCGCGAGGGCTTCGTGCGCCTCACGATCACCATCCAGCCGGATGGATCGGTATCGAATGTCGAGATCGTGACGGCGTCGCCGCCGGGTTGGTTCGAAGAGGCGAGCAAGCAGTGCGTCAGCCGCTATCGGTACAAGGCCTCGGGTCGCGTGATCAAGGCACCGATCGAAATCACCTGGCGTCTGGAATAATCGCGCAAGCGGTAATGGCAAACTGAGAGTGAGCGGACCATGTCTGGAGCAATAGGAACAGGCGAAACCAAGGCGGGTGGCAAGAAACGGTTCTCGGACAACGCCGAGATCAACGTCACCCCCTTCGTCGACGTCATGCTGGTGCTGCTGATCATCTTCATGGTGTCGGCACCGCTGGCGACGATCAGCATTCCCATGGATCTTCCCCCGCCGTCGGATGTGCCGCCGCAGGAGGAAGATCCGCTCGAGCCCATCTTCATCAGCTTGCAGGACACCGGCGTGATCAACGTCGGTACGCCGAAGACCGGCGAAATCCAGGCGACTTGGGCAACCCTTGATGATGCCATCAAGGAAAAGACCAACGGTGACACGAACCGCAAGATCTTCGTGCGCGCTGACCAGAAGGTCATTTATTCCGACGTGATGCGTCTCCTCGATGCGATCGACCAGGAGGGCTACCGGAACCGGGCGCTCGTCGCCGAAGACGTCGTGGACTGAAGATCATCTCCAAATTCAAACGAGCGTTGGCCTGCCGAAAGTCTCGATGACCGCGGCAGGATAATGCGTTTCTTGACCCACCTCTTGGCTGTTGCCGTCACGCGCCTTACGCTTCAGGCATGCAAGCGGTTGGCATATCCGACGAAGCTCCGGGCTCGATCCTCAACTCAGCGCGCGCCCGCTGCGCGCAACGCCCGCGCCGGATCCTGTTCCCTGAAGGCGATGACGAGCGGATCCGCCGCGCGGCGGCGCAGATGCTCGAGCAGTATCCTTCAATCTCCGTCACCCTGCTGGCAAGAGATGACGTCGCGAACGAGGCGCTCCGCAACACCTATTCGCCCGAAAGGCTTGCCATCATCAATCCGGAGATGGCACCGCAGGCCGAGGAAATGGCAGGCGTCTACGCCAGCATCAGGCCCGACGCGTCCACTGGCATCGCCCGTCGTGTCGCGCGCAAACCCCTGTACCTGTCAGGTCTCCTGCTGAGATCCGGCTATGCCGATGCCATGATCGCAGGGGTTACCTGCCCAACGGGCCGCGTGATCGAGGCGGCCATGCTGACCATGGGGCTGGGGCAGGGGATCGCAGTACCCTCCAGCTATTTCGTGATGGAACCGTCAGGCCAAAGGACCGCGCCCTGCCTCTTTGCGGACTGCGCCGTCAACATCAGCCCCTCGACCGAGGAGCTCGCCGCGATCGGCGTTGCGTCCGCGCGATCCTGGCATGCACTGACAGGCTCCCAGCCCCGCGTCGCATTCCTGTCGTTCTCGACGCATGGCAGCGCCAATCATCCGCACGCCCGACGTGTCCGCGAAGCGGCCCAGATGGCCGCCGCGCTGGCGCCGGATTTCCATTTTGAAGGCGAACTCCAGGCTGACGCGGCCCTCAGCCCGCGTGTTGCATCGTTGAAAACAAGCACGCCGGGGGCAGTCGCTGGCCAGGCAAACGTGCTGGTCTTTCCCGACCTCAATGCGGCCAACATCGGCTACAAGCTCGTCCAGCAAATGGGCGGGGCAAGGGCCTTGGGCCCCTTCCTGCAGGGCTTTACACACCCGGTCAGCGACCTCTCGCGCGGCGCCACGGTCGATGAGATCGTGGACACCGCCATCATGACGGCAAGCCAGGCCAGCCTGCACTGAGCTGACCTGGCACTGATGACGCCGTCACTCCGCAGGCGCGTCTGCCTGCTTTCGCTTTTCCCGCGAGGTCACATAGAGCGACACAAGGATGCCGCCGATGATCAGGCTCGCCGTCACACCCAGCGAGACCTCGGCCGGGATCTTTCCGATGAACTGGGCAAGGAAGATCTTCGAGCCGATGAACACCAGGACCAGCGCCAGCGCGTATTTCAGGTAATGGAACCTGTGAATCATCGCGGATAGCGCAAAGAACAGGGCGCGCAGGCCCATGATGGCAAAGATGTTCGACGTGTAGACGATGAAGGGATCGGTCGTGATCAGGAACACGGCCGGCACCGAATCCACCGCAAAGATGATGTCGGCGAACTCGATCACGCACAGCGCCAGGAACAGCGGCGTTGCATGCAACTTGATCTGGCCCGCAGCACCCGCCGGCAGACGGACGAAAAACCGGTCACCATGCAGCGCGTTGGTCACGCGGATATTCCGCTTGAGCAGGTTGAGCATCCGGTTGTTCGCGAGGTCCGGCTCATGATCCACCATGAACAGCATCTTCACGCCCGTGAAGATCAGGAACGCGCCGAAGACGTAAAGGATGGCGTGGAATTCCGTAACCAAGGCCGCACCCAGCGAGATCATGATCGCGCGCAGCACGATCACGCCCAGAATGCCCCAGAACAGCACCCGATGCTGGTACTCGCGCGGGATCGCGAAATACGAGAAAACCAAGGCAATGACGAAGATATTGTCGAGCGCGAGCGTGTACTCGACCAGATAGGCCGTCAGGAAGTCGACGCCCGACTGCTCCCCGTAAGAGTACCAGACCCACGCACCGAACATCAGCGCGACCGCAACATAGGCCGAGGACTGGATCATGCTCTCCCGGAAGGTCACGACATGTGCCTTCCGGTGGAAGACCCCGAGATCGAAGGCGATCAGCGAGACGACAATGCTGAGGAAGGCAAACCAGGCCCAGACAGGCTTTCCAAGGAAATCGTCAAACAGGAACGGGAGCAGTTGGTCCATAGGGGCCCTCTGATGGCGGTGGAGCTGTTGATGTGCAGCTTGTCCGACATCGCAGGCGTGCGCCTGCCAGAGGGGCCCGGCCCAAGCATCTAGGGCACGTGGGATCCGATGAGCCTTTTTCAAGGGGAGACCGCTTGGGGCTCACCAGTCGTTGCACAAAGGCAACGAATAACCACTGCCGTACTCAGGAATTAGTGGTAGCTTCCGGGTCAATCCGCCCCGCGCTGCGGTCGCATATCCTCCCTGCTGATCCCTGCCACGACAACCGGTTTCTTCATGGCGTCGCGACGGAAGGGTTCACCCAGTTCCTGGTTCAGGATGACTTCGATGAAGGTCGTGACCCGCTTCTTCTGGTCCGCACAGGCAGTCAGAAGGGCTGCCTTCAGCTCATCCTGCGTGCGGACGGTGATGCCCTTGAGGCCGCATCCCTCGGCCACGCGCGCATAGCTCAGGTGTGGGTCAAGCTCGGTGCCGACAAAGTTGTTGTCGTACCAGAGGATCGAGTTCCGCTTCTCCGCGCCCCACTGGTAATTGCGGAAAATGACCATCGTGATGCCCGGCCATTCCTCGCGGCCCACCGACGACATTTCGCTCATCGAAATGCCAAAGGCGCCATCACCCGCAAAGCCCACCACCGGCAGGTCGGGACAACCGATCTTGGCCCCGATGATCGCCGGGAACCCGTAACCGCACGGCCCGAACATGCCAGGCGCAAGGTATTTGCGCCCTTTCTCGAACGTCGGATACGCATTGCCGATCGCGCAATTATTGCCAATGTCGGTCGAGATGATCGCGTCGGCGGGCAGGGCGGCTTGTATCGCCCGCCAGGCCTGGCGCGGCGACAACCGGTCCGGATCGCGCCGCCGCGCCTCTGCATTCCAGATCGTGCCCGGATCATCATCCTCGTGATCCATGCTGGACAGCGCCTGGCGCCAGGCCGACTTGGTCTGGTGGATCAGCGCCCGTCGCGCATCGCGCCCCGCATTGCCGGCGGTTGTTGAAAGCTGAAGGTTGATCTGCTCGGCCACCAGTCTTGCGTCACCACAGATCCCCACGCTGATCGGCTTGGTCAGCCCGATCCGGTCGGGATTGATGTCGACCTGGATGATCTTGGCCTCGCGCGGCCAATAATCGATCCCGTAGCCGGGCAGGGTAGAGAAGGGGTTGAGCCGCGTCCCCAGCGCCAGCACGACATCGGCCTTCGCGATGAGCTCCATCGCCGCCTTCGACCCGTTATAGCCCAGCGGGCCGACAGCCAGCGGGTGCGATCCCGGGAAACTGTCATTGTGCTGGTAGCCGCTGCAGACCGGCGCATCCAGACGCTCGGCCAACGCCGTGCAGGCCGGGATGGCATTGCCGATGACGACGCCCCCGCCGGCCAGGATGACCGGGAACTTTGCCGCCGACAGCAGGCGCGCCGCCTCGGCGATCGCATCCGCACCGCCGGCGGGCCGCTCGATGTGCGTGACCGCAGGCAGATTGATGTCGATGACCTGCGTCCAGAAATCGCGCGGCACGTTGATCTGCGCCGGCGCCGACAGGCGCAGCGCCTTCAGGATGACGCGGTTCAGCACCTCGGCGATGCGCGAGGGATCCCGTACCTCTTCCTGATAGCACACCATGTCCCGGAAAAGAGCCATCTGCTCCACTTCCTGGAAGCCGCCCTGGCCAATCGTCCGGTTGGCCGCCTGCGGCGTGACCAGCAGCAGGGGCGTATGGTTCCAGTAGGCCGTCTTGATCGGGGTCACGAAATTGGTGATGCCGGGACCATTCTGCGCAATCGCCATCGCGATCTTGCCGGTCGCCCGCGTATACCCGTCACAGATCGTCCCCGCATTACCCTCGTGAGCGCAATCCCAGAACGTGATCCCCGCTTTGGGGAACAGGTCCGAGATCGGCATCATCGCCGACCCGATGATCCCGAAGGCATGCTCGATGCCATGCATCTGCAGCACCTTCACGAAGGCCTCTTCGGTCGTCATTTTCATGTGCGTAACCCCAAACGAATGGCGAGCCAGACATTAAGCCGATTTGCGCCAATGACAAACATGCTTGATGCAGGGCGAACGCTGGCCAATCGCGGTGGCCTGCGCTATCTGAAGCAGCCAGGTCCCGCGGGATCAGAGGTTCTCGAGCATCAGGTCATCATGAGCACAAGCCTCCTCTACGGCGACATCCCGCCCGACCTCGTGCCGGTGCCGCGCGTTGCTGTGCAGGTTTCACCGCTGGTGCCCGGCGCGATGTCGCTCGGGGAACTGGCACCGGAAACCTGTGACAGCCTCGTCATGCGCGCACCGCCCAACACGCTCGAACGGCGTCATGAAATGGCGTTGGCATTGCGGGCGCTGCGCGCGGGCGCGGAATTCGTGATCCTCGCCGCCAAGGACAAGGGCGGCACCCGGCTTGGCAAGGAACTGACCGGCTTCGGGATCGAGGTCACGGACCAGCCACGCCATCACCACCGCATCTGCTCCGGGACGCGCCCGGCCGTCCTGCCCGGGATCGAGCAGGCCATCGCCGACGGCGCGCCGCGCCATGTCCCCGAACTCAATCTCTGGAGCCAGCCCGGCCTCTTCAGTTGGGATCGCTTCGATATCGGCTCGGCGGTGCTGATCGACGTCCTGCCGCCGCTGACGGGTCAGGTTGGCGACTTTGGCTGTGGTTACGGCCTCCTGTCGCTGGCTGCGTTGCGCAGCGAGGCGGTGGCATCCGTGCATGGCTTCGATCTTGATCGCCGAGCCATCGCCGCCGCGCGGCACAACATCAAGGACCCGCGCTTCAGCGCCACATGGGTGAACCTGGCCGCGCGCGGGGCAGGTGTGACGAACCTCGACGCCATCCTGATGAACCCGCCCTTTCATCACGCCGGCGTCGAAGACCAGGAATTGGGGCAGGCGCTCATCGCGCGCGCAGCCGAAGCGCTGCGCCAGGGCGGCGTCCTGTGGCTGACGGCAAACCGCCACCTGCCTTACGAGGCCGTACTCAAGGCGCGTTTCCGCGCGGTGCGCCTGGTCACGGAAGAGGGCGGCTTCAAGGTCTATCAGGCCATCAAATGAGCAAGGGCGTCGAAACAGCCCGGCTGGACCGGCTCCTCGCCAACATGGGCTATGGCTCGCGCCGCGAGATCGGCCGGATGGCGAAGTCAGGCTGGCTCACGCTTGACGGCGAGGTGATGAAGGACGAGGCCGTGCGCGTGAAACTCGAACCCGACCTGCCGACGCGATTGCGCGTGCAGGGCGAGCCGCTCGACCCGCTGCCCGGCATGATCATCATGGTGCACAAGCCCCTCGGTGTGACGTGCTCGCACAAGCAAGCAGGCCCGCTGATCTATGACCTTCTGCCGGCGCGCTGGCGCGTGCGGGACCCCGCGTTGTCCACGGTGGGCAGGCTCGACAAGGAGACGTCGGGTCTCATCCTGATGACGGATGACGGGGACATGTTGCACCGGATCATTTCTCCAAAGCGCCACGTGCCCAAGCGCTATGTGGTGGGCCTGGACAGGCCCCTCAAGGGAAACGAAGCGGCGATCTTTGGGGCTGGCACGCTGATGCTCGAGGGCGAGACCTCACCTCTGCTTCCGGCAGAACTGGACGTCACCGGCGAACGAACAGCCCGCCTGACCCTGCACGAGGGACGCTACCACCAGGTCCGCCGCATGTTCGCCGCCATCGGCAACCACGTCGTGAGCCTGCACCGCGACCGCATTGGCGCATTGGACTTGCCGGAAGATCTCCCGGCTGGCGAATACCGCCTCATGACAGAGGCAGACATCGCCGGGGTCTTTGCCGCATCGATTTGATGCCGGCTTCAGAGAACAGGAAGTCTTGGCGCGCGATCACGTTTTGTGCTAATCTCGACCGATCTTGTTGGGAGTTCGCCGTGGGAAAATTTGACAGGGTTACTGCCGCACTCGATGCCTTGCCGGACGCCCGCAAGGAGGAAATCGCTACCATTATGGAGACCCTCTTCCATGGGGATCTGCATCCGGAAAGCGCGCTGACGGAAGCGCAACTCTCAGATCTGTCCTCGCGCCTCGCCAATCCCGGACCGATCGCGACGGCACAGGACGTCGAAGAGTTCTTCGCGCGGTTCAAGGACTGACGTGTTTGAAATCAGGTGGCGCCGCAGGGCGCTCGATGACCTGTCCCGAATATTCCTCTGGCTGAGCGACAACGGGCACGCCGATGCTAATCGGGTGATCATGCGCATACGTCTCGCCGCGGAAAGTCTCGCACGCTTGGGCGACATTGGTCGGCCAAGCCGCGTCAGAGGCGTGAGGGAACTCTCCGTGAGAACGGCACCCTACGTCATCGCCTACGTCGTCGATGGCTCAACGATCGACATTCCCGCAGTCTATCACACGGCGCAACAGCGCTGAGCCGGCAGGCCATCGCCGCTACCGCTCATCCTTCCGGTGATACCAGACATACATCGCCCGCTGCCCGATCCGCCGGAACGGGGTCAGCGGGCCGCGGCCGGGAAGGGTGCCTTCGAAGATCGGCAGCTGCGGCACGCTCTTGCCCGCCACAAGCTGCGCCATGCGCCGACCGGCCTGCGCTGAATACATGACGCCGTTGCCGCCATAGCCCATCGCATAGAAGATCTGCTGCGCGGGATCCGGCTGCACGATGCGGGGCATCATGTCGTGGCTGACATCGACCCAGCCCCACCAGGAATAATCGATCTGGATCCCGGCAAGGGCAGGGAACTTGGCAGCGATGCCACGACGCAGCACCTCGAGGTGCTTGTCATTGGCCGCATCCGCCCCCGTGATGGCGCTGCGACTGCCGATCTGCAGGCGGTTGTCTGGCAGGAGCCTGTAATAGAAACGCAGCGTGCGCGTATCCGTCAGGACCAGCTTGGTCCTGAAATTGCAGGCGGCGATTTCAGCCGCCGTCAGCGGGCGCGTGACGATGCAGTTCGACAGGATCGGCATCAACCGGTGATGCATCAGCTTGTGCAGGCGATTGGCCGTATAGGCGGCCGTCGCGACAGCCACCGCGCGGGCCTTCACGGTGCCGCCGGGCGTGCGCAGGAAATGCGCGCCATTGCGCGTCGTCCAGTCGATCACCTCGCTCGACGTATGAATGCGTGCGCCAAGCGCGCGCGCCTTGCGCGCATAGCCGAACGCCAGCTTTGCCGGGTGAACCCCGATCCCGTCAGGTTCGAGCATCGCGCCCGCGGATTCCCGGTCATCCAGGTACGCGCGTCGCAATTCATCGCGTGAAACGATCCGCGTGCCATAGCCGAAGGTCGCATTGAGCAAGCCGGACTCGGCCTCAAGCGCCACCATCCGGTCAGGCTTGTGCGCAATGTAAAGGTGACCGCCATCCTGCGCATCGCAATCGATGTCGGAAATCAGGTCACGAAACAGATCGAACGCTTCGCCGATCTCGGCATGCAGGCCGCGCGCAACATCAAGCCCATAGCGCGCAATCCATTGCGACCGCTTGAGCCGGCCCGACGAGATCTGCGCCTGCCCGCCATTGCGCGTGCTGCAACCGAAGGCAACACCGTTGGCCTCGAGCACGGTCGCCTTGATGCCATGCTCCTTCGCCAAGTGCAGCGCGCAGGAAAGACCCGTATAGCCCGAACCGATGACAGCAACATCGACATACATGTCGGCCTTGACCGGCCCGTCGGTTTCGGGCGGCGCGCCGGCGCTGGCAATCCAATAAGTCGGCGCATAGTCGCGCCCGCAACCCACGCCGAGGTCGGTGACGGGATCATAAAGCGGATCGTAGGTACTCATTCCTACACCTTCGGTGCAACAACTGGCGGTGCAACAACTGGCGGTGCAACAACAGGACGATCCTTGCGGAACGCCTTTTTGGACGCAACGAGGCCATCCCGCAGCGTGAACAGGTCGCAGCCCTGTACCTCGATGCGCGCCCCATCCGGACGTGTCGCGCGGAAGATCCACTCCGACACCGCGCGATCACCGGAAACAAAGTGCCCCGTGACAGCCCACTGCACGTCCGGCAGACCTTTCCAGACAGCCTCGAAGGCCGCCCGCACGGCGGCGCGACCCGTGTGCCGCGCGCCGAACACCTCGGGCCCGGCAGCCGCCTCGAACACGCAGTCTTCCGTCATCAGCGACACGACCTTTTCAGCGTCGTGATCGTTGAACGCCCGGAAGAGATCTTCCAGAAGCTGCATTGCGTCCGCATTCGCACCCACGTTCTGTCCCCGCATGAACCCATGATCCGATAATCATGGGACAGCCGTTGGCGATCCGAAAGCGAATTCTGCAGGATTCTGCGCGAAAACCGCCGGGACGTTGCGCGAACAGGCGGCGCACGTGATCCTGCAGCTTCGGATCAACGATTCCCGGCCCGCCGCGGCCGCGACCGACAGGGAGCCGCTCGAATGGATGGTGCCACGATGGAACTTGCGAAGATCGTCCTGGGGCCCCTGGTCACCGCCGTGTTCGCATGGCTGGTAGGCAACCGCATCTCGGCCAGCTGGGCCCTGCGCCAGAAGCATCGCGAATACAGCCTGTCGGTCGGAACCGAGTTCTATCAGGTCTATGGCGAGTTCTTCGCGACCTGGAAGCTCGCCAACTATGCCTTTCGCCACGAGCGCCCGGACATCACCGACGGCTTCATCCAGGACCTGATCGCGCGCGCGGCGGCCCTCGAGGCCCGCATCGAGGCGTTGCTGCTCAGGATGGCCTCGGAGCTCAGGCTCGAGCCCACGGAAGCCCGGACCCTGGGCCTGTACCGCCAGGCCGTCCAGCAGCTCCGGCATTCGATCATCCGACGCCAGCAGCTGGACTTCTTCGGAGCCGGGCAGGCGAAGTACGAGGTCTACAAGCAGCTCAGCGTCGCCGTTGGCGATCTGGTGCGCGAGCTCGGCGAGCGACCGCGTCCCACGCGCGAGCGCGCAGCAACCCAGATGACCGAGATCACCAGCAGCAAATGGGAAGCCGAGTGGCTGCGCCTGTTTACGGGAGCGCAGGTGGTCATGGACCAGGCGGCCTGAGGTGCATTTGAGCCCTTTGGCCGCCCTTATATTTCCCATAATACATATTATGCGATAATCGGATGGGCAAAGCCGGGCAATACCGGACGCGTCCGCGCCCACGCATGCGGCCTCCTCCGCGCCGTGCTACACGCCCCGACGAACCGACACGTTAAGAACTTCAGGCCCGCGCACCATGAGCACCAACGACGATCCTCGCCGCATCGAGACGCTCCTGGCGATCATGGCGCGGCTGCGCACGCCGGAAACCGGCTGCCCATGGGATCTCGAGCAGACCTTCGCGACGATTGCGCCCTACACGCTTGAGGAAGCCTACGAGGTCGCCGACGCGATCGAGCGCCACGACATGGCCCAGCTGAAGGACGAGCTCGGCGACCTCCTGTTCCAGGTCGTGTTTCATGCCCGCATGGCCGAGGAAGCCGGCGCCTTTGGCTTTCCCGACGTGGTCCAGGCCATCAACGACAAGATGATCCGCCGCCATCCGCATGTCTTTGGCGATGCCGACGTCGCCACGGCTGACGCGCAGACCGCAGCCTGGGAAGAACACAAGCGCAAGGAGCGCTTCGCCAAGGGCGCTGGGGTCATGGATGACATCCCCGTGGCCTTGCCAGCCCTGACGCGCGCCCTCAAGATCCAGAAGCGTGCCGCCACGGTCGGTTTCGACTGGAAGGAAGCGCGTCCGATTTTCGCCAAGCTCGATGAGGAAATCGGCGAACTGCGGGACGCCATGTCTCAAAACGCCCCCAAGGAAAAGCTCGCTGACGAGCTTGGCGACATTCTCTTCGTCGTCGTCAACATCGCGCGCCACCTCGGACTGAAACCCGAGGATGCCCTTTCAGGCACCAACCGCAAGTTCCTCAGGCGCTTTGCCTTCGTCGAGGCGAAGGCTCAAGCTTCCGGCAAAGCGCTCGCCGACCTGACACTCGAGGAAATGGAAGACGCCTGGAACAAGGCCAAGCGCGAGGAACAGGCGATCGGCTGAGCGTGTCAGCCCTTGCGCAATGAGCGTCCATAGCGATGCTCGAACATGCCGACCGCAGCGGCGGGCAGCGTCATGCGCAGCATGATGCCACCATCCTTGCGCTCGCTGCGCGCCAGCACATCACCATGCGCATAGGCCCACGCGAGGCCGGCACCATCTGACGCCTCGATATCCAGCGTCATGTCCACGAAATTCCGGCTGAGCGCCTCGTCGATCCGCGCAAGCAGGCTCTCAATGCCCTCACCCGTGATCGACGACACCGGCACCTCGACGCTCCCGGATCCACGCTGCGCGACCAGCGAGCGCTGGTCCTCGGCAAGCAGGTCTATCTTGTTCCAGACCTCGATCATCGTGTCCTGTGCCTCAGGGGCAACCCCGAGTTCCGACAGCACGCTGAGAACGTCTTCCTTCTGTGCATCGCTGTCAGGATGGCTGATGTCGCGCACGTGCAGCAGCACGTCGGCCTCCAGAACCTCCTCCAGCGTCGCACGAAACGCAGCAACAAGCTGCGTGGGCAGGTCCGAAATGAAGCCCACCGTATCCGACAGGATCACCTTGCGCTTCGAGGGCAGCGTTACGCCGCGCATCGTGGGGTCGAGCGTCGCAAACAGCTGGTCCTTCGCCAGCACATCCGCGCGCGTGAGCCGGTTGAATAGCGTCGACTTGCCCGCGTTGGTGTAGCCCACAAGCGCCACGACCGGAAACGGCACACGGTTGCGCGCTTCGCGATGCAGGCCGCGCGTGCGCTTGACCTCTTCCAGTTCCCGCTTCAGCCTCGCGATGCGATCACCGATCGCCCGCCTGTCGGCTTCAATCTGTGTTTCGCCGGGGCCGCCCAGGAAGCCGAAGCCACCGCGCTGCCGCTCAAGATGGGTCCACGACCGAACAAGCCGGCCCTTCTGATAACTCAGATGCGCCAGCTCGACCTGCAGACGTCCCTCGGCCGTGCGCGCGCGCTCACCAAAGATCTCGAGGATCAGGCCCGTGCGGTCCAGCACCTTGACGTTCAAGGCCTTCTCGAGGTTTCGCTGCTGGACCGGCGACAATTGTCCGTCGCAGATGACAAGCTCCACCTGCGCGTTCTCGCAAACGGCCTTGATCTCGTCGACCTTGCCCTTGCCGATCAGGGTTGCTGGCCGGATTTCCGACATGGGTGCAGGCATCGCATCAACGACCTCAAGGTCGATCGCCATGGCGAGCCCCACGACTTCCTCAAGCCGTGCAGTCACGCTGCGCTGGCGGTAACGCTCATCCGACTTGAGATAAGGATGCACGACGACGGCCCGGCGCGTTGCACCCTGCCCTGCGACCTCACGATCCCGAAAGGGTCCGCCACTCAAGCGCGGCGCGCCATGGCGTCAGCGATCTGCATCCGACCCGCTGGTATCCGTTTCCTGGTCAAACAGCGTGACCGGGACAGAGGGACTGATTGTCGAGATCGCGTGCTTGTAGACCAGCTGTGAATTCCCGTCGCGCCGCAGCAGCACACAGAAATTGTCAAACCAGGTGATGATTCCTTGCAGCTTGATCCCGCTGACCAGGTAGATCGTCAGCGGTGCCTTGTTCTTGCGACAGGCGTTCAGGAATGTATCCTGGAGGTTCTGCTGGCGGTCACTCATGGGTTGGCCCCATTTCTTGCTGTGCACTGGCTTCCCCAGTTGCGACTCATGTCGAACCGGTACCCGCGTAGCGGCAATCTGACCCACCTGTTGACCAACATCAAGCCTCAAGACAGTCCGTGCACGAATCAGTTGGTCGAATTAACCATCAGCTGGATCGCGTCCGCCAATACATGTCACGGATCTGTTTTGCTACAGGGCCAGATTTCCCGTCCCCGATTCTGTGAAACCCCACCTGCACCACCGGCATGGCGCCGAACGTTGCGGCGGTTACAAAAGCTTCACGTGCCGTGCGCACGTCATCTTCGGTGAAAGGCGTCTCCTCGCAGACAAGTCCATGCTGCCGACAAACAGCGATGATTTCCGCGCGCGTGATGCCCGGAAGGATCTGCTGGCTGTTCGGCCGGGTTCGCAGCCGCCCTGCCCGGTCCACGATCCAGGCGTTCGAGGATGCGCCCTCGGTGATGGTTCCGTCCGCGGCTACAAACCATGCCTCGAAGCAGCCCGCTTCGCGCGCCTCCTGCTTGGCCAGCACATTAGGCAGCAAGGACACAGACTTGATATCGCACCGCGCCCAGCGGATTTCCGGCGTGAGTAGCACCTTCACCCCTTCCGCCGCGCGCGCCTCGAAGCGACTCCGGTCGAGGCTGCGCGCCGTTACCACCAGCGTCGGCGCAACCGATGGCACGGGAAACCCATGATCCCGCCGCGCCTGCCCACGCGTCACCTGCATGTAGACAAGTCCATCCGCAAGGCGATTGCGTGCCACAAGCTCGCGCGCGATCACGCCGAGCGCGGACCGCGACACCGGCATGCCAATCCGCAACGCCTGGAGCGACCGCTCCAGCCGGTCGAGATGGGGCTTCTCGTCGATGAGGCGGCCATCTCGGACGGCGCACACCTCGTAGACACCGTCGGCAAACTGGAAGCCGCGGTCCTCGACATGCACCACGGCAGCCAAATGCCTGACATAGCGCCCATTCACAAAGGCAAAGCGCGTCATGTGGAGAGCATCAGCCGATCATGTCATCCGGCCGGCCGCCTGTATTGATGCCCAGCGACTTCAGCTTGCGGTGAAGCGCCGAGCGCTCCATGCCGATGAAGGCCGCCGTCCGCGAGATGTTGCCGCCGAAGCGGTTGATCTGCGCCAGCAGGTACTCCTTCTCGAACATTTCGCGCGCGTCCCTGAGTGGAAGGGCAATGATGCGCTCGCTCCCGGCCCCCTGGCTGACCGCCGGGGTAGAATTGCCGACATCCGACGGCAGAAGGTCCGCCCCGATCACGCCGTCCGGCGCATCGGCCGCAAGGATCATCAGGCGCTCGATATTGTTGCGCAGCTGGCGGACGTTGCCAGGCCATGAATGGGCCTGAAGCGCGGCCATGGCGTCCTCGCCGATCGTCTTGGACTGCAATCCGGTCGACTGTGAAATGCGCTCCATGAAATGCTCGACCAGCATCGGGATGTCCTCGCGGCGCTCGGCGAGCGAGGGCACACGAACGCTCACCACGTTCAACCGGTGATAGAGATCCTCCCGCAGGCGACCATCCTGGATCTCGGTGCGCGGATCGGCCGAGCATGACGAGATCACCCGCACATCGACCTGCACTTTCTGCGATCCGCCGACGCGCTGGAAGTTCTGCTCGACAAGCACGCGCAGGATCTTGCCCTGCGTCTCAAGTGGCATGTCCGGCGCTTCGTCGAGGAACAACGTGCCGCCATGCGCCTGCTCGAAAAGGCCAACCTTCCGCCCGCCCTCACTCGCCCCCTCGACACCGAACAGCTCGATTTCCATGCGCTCCGGCGCAATCGACGCGCAGTTGATGGCGATGAACGGATTGCGCTGGCGGCGCGACTTGGCGTGGATGAGCCGCGCCACGATCTCCTTGCCGGTACCCGGCGAGCCCACGATCAGGATGCGGCTGTTGGTGGGCGCGATCTTCTCGATGTTCTGGCGCAACTGGTTGATCGGCTGGCTCAGCCCGACAAGGTCAAAGTCATCCCAGAGCCGATCGCGCAGGTCCTCGTTCTCGCGCCGCAGGCGCTGCGCCTCAAGCGCACGCTCGACCGTCAGCAGGATCCGATCGGCCTTGAACGGCTTCTCGACGAAGTCATACGCGCCCTTGCGGATCGCCGTGACGGCCGTCTCGATGTTGCCATGCCCCGAAATGACCAGCACCGGCAGGTCCGGATAGTCCTTCTTGATCTCGTCAAGTACCTGAAGCCCGTCAAGCCGGCTGCCCTGCAGCCAGATATCGAGGATCACAAGTGCCGGGCGCCGCGCCCTGATTTCACGCAGCGCACTGTCGCTGTCGCCGGCCGTCCGCGTGTGATAGCCCTCATCCGACAGGATGCCGGACACAAGTTCCCTGATGTCGGCCTCGTCATCGACGATCAGCACATCAAGGGCCTGCAAATTCGCTGGTTTGCTCATTCCTATTCACCTGCAAGTTTCAGCGCGCCGACGGCGCGTGGAAATGAAAGCCTGACCAGCGCACCGCTCTCGCGCGGGCAACCGGTTTCATCCGTTTTGGGGGCATCCTCCAGGGACAGGGATCCCTTGTGGTCCTCCATGATCTTCTTGACGATCGCAAGCCCGAGCCCCGTGCCCTTGACGCGCTTGGTCACGTAGGGCTCGGTCAGGCGGTTCCGGTCTTCTTTCGGCAGACCCGGACCATTGTCCGCGACATCGACCGAAATGCGCCCGGCCTCCTCGACGATACGCACCTCGATGCGTCCACCATCCGCCAGTTGACCCTCGTCACCGTCAATGCCGAAGCGCGCCCGCACGGCCTCGCCGGCGTTCTTGAGCACGTTCGTCAAAGCCTGGCTCACAAGCCGTCCGTCGCAATCAACCATCACGGGCGTGTCCGGGATCAGCATGGCGTAGGTGATCTGGGGGTTTGCAACCCGCTGCAGGAACACCGAGTGCTTGATCAGCTCGCACATGTCTTCCTCGCCCATCACGGGCTGCGGCATGCGCGCGAAGGAGGAGAACTCGTCCACCATCCGGCCGATGTCGCCCACCTGGCGGATGATCGTCTGCGTGCACTGCTCGAAGATCTCCGGGTCCGTCGAGATTTCCTTCTTGTACTTGCGCCGCAACCGCTCGGCCGAAAGCTGGATCGGCGTCAGCGGATTCTTGATCTCGTGTGCGATGCGCCGAGCGACGTCAGCCCAGGCCGAAGTTCGCTGCGCAGAAATAAGGTCGGTAATGTCGTCGAAGGTCACGACATAGCCGGCCTCCTCCTCGCCCGAACGCTCGCGTGTGACGGTGACGTTGAGGTTTCGGGTCTTGCTCTCGCGCAGGACATCCACATGCGCCTGCACGCGACCGTCTGTGCTGCCCATCGCCTGCTCGATCAGGTCCCGTATTTCCGGAACAAGCGTACCGAGGTCCGCGCCGAACAGGGCCTCGCGCGACGTGCTGAGCAACGTCAGCGCCGATCGGTTGAAAACATCCGCTCGCCCCTGACCATCGAGGCCGACGACACCCGCCGACACGCCCGAGAGAACGGCTTCGGTAAACCGCGTCCGGTTTTCGGCCTGTCGGTGCGAGTCGATCAGCTCATTGCGCTGGCTCTGCAGCTGGCTGGTCATGCGGTTGAACGCACGCCCCAGCGAGGCCAGCTCGTCATCATCGTCCGCCAGCGCCACGCGAGCGCTCAGGTCACCCTCCGATACCTGCTCCGACGCACTGATCAACCGTCCGATGGGCATGACGATGCGGTTTGCAGTGCCAAGCCCGATCCAGATCGCGATGAATAACAGCACGCAGGCCACGATCCCGTACATCATGATGAACGTCAGCTGGACGTCATCACGTTCCTGCTCGAGACGCTTGTAATTGGTGACGACCTGCTCAGTGTTGCGCTGGTACTCCAGGATCTGTGGGTTGACGCCGCGCGATATGACAAGGAACAGCTGCTTGTCAGGCCCGAGGCTGAGGTCGAGCTGCGCGATACCACGTACCTTCGCCTTTTCGACATCGGTATTGATGAAGATGTCAGTCCGCGCCCGGCTGATCTCGTCGATCGAGGGCGGATCAACGCCTCCTGATCCCAGCGCCCCGGACGCACTTGTCAGTTCGGTGATCGTCGGCTGGAAGCTCGAACCCGACACCTCGAAGACCTTCACGTCGGCCCCAAGCCGCGTCGACAGCGCCTCGACATACTTGCTGAACTGCCCCGTCACCACGTCGATCGGGGTCAGAACATTCAGGTTCGCCGCACCATACAGAACCTCGTTGCGAAGCTTTCCGTTATACTCGTCAACATAGGCATTCGTGACGGCCAGCGAGTTGTCGACCACCGACCTCACGCCACTGCTGAACCACGCCTCCATCGCCAGGTTGATCGTGATTGCGGCAGCACCCGCAGTCATGATCACGGGCACAACGGCGATAAGGCTGAAGATTGTCACCAGCCGGCCATGCAGCCGCGCGGCCGCATATCCCGACCGCCGCGCCTGCCAGAGCTGCACCAGCCGCCCAACGACAAGTGCCGCGAGCGCAAAGAAAAGGATCGCAAGCACCAAAGTCAGGTAGACGCGAACATCCTGGGTCGGTTCGATCGTCGTTGAACCAGTCAGCACCAGATAGGTGAAAACCACTGCCACGCCTGACAGGGCCAGCAGCGCATAGGTCAGCCATGACGTGCGGACGACCCAGAAGAGGTTCCGCTGCAACCAGTCGTACTGATTTTCTGGTTTGCCCGCTGGGGACATTTTGCGTGTCCAAGCCATGCCAATGAGTGAACCGTGTCGTCCGTGTCACGCAGTCTATCTGCAACAACTGGGTGGCTTTTGAGTGCCAATGTACCAATTTGACGACAGTGTTGCAGATTTTCGTTGCGCGATTACATCACTTCACCCGCGCTGCACCTGAATGTCAAGGCTTCGAATTTTGGCCCGGAGCGTATTTCTGTTTACCCCTAATATCTCCGCCGCCTTGATCTGGTTCCCCCTGGTAACCGAAAGGCACTTGACGATGAGGGGGCGCTCCACCTCCCTGATGACCCGGTCATGCAACCCAGGGTCGGGAAACTGCCCGCCAAGCTTGGCGAAGTGCTCGCTCAGGTAGGTCTCCACAAATCCCGCAAGTGTAATGTCCGCATCTCCTGGACGCTTCGGCGGCGCAGCCGGTTTCGGTTCGTGCAGCACGCCTGCGACCATCTGGCTTGTGATGACCGGCTCTGCGTGGATCGCAAGAAGCCGCTGGATGAGGTTCTCCAGCTCGCGCACATTCCCCGCCCAGGCATGCCGGCGCAACATCTCGAGCGCCTCCGGGTCGATTGAGCGCAGCGGCTGTCCCTGCCGCTCGGCCTCGAGGAAAAAGTGCTGCACGAGCTCGGCAACGTCCTCGGGCCGCTCGCGCAGCGGCGGCATCCTGACCGGCACGACGTTGAGCCTGAAGAACAGGTCCTCACGGAAGCTGCCCAGTTCGATCAACTTGCGCAGGTCCCGGTGTGTTGATGCGATGATGCGCACGGGGTTCTTGCCCGGTGCCGCAGGCAGGCGCACGTCGAGATCCTGCAGCAGCCGCACCATTCGGGTCTGGACATCCGAAGGCCAGTCGCCAATCTCGTCGAGGAAAAGGGTTCCCCCCTCGGCCTGCCGCACAAGTTCACGCGCGGGACTGTCGGCTTCCAGCGCCGTGGCGCCAGCCACCACGAATGGCCGGCCGGTTCGCGTGCCGAAATCGTGCAGGACCCGCGCGACCAGCTCCTTGCCCGTGCCGGACTCGCCGGAAATCAGCACCGTGAGATCCGACTGCGTCAGGCGGGCAATAACCCGATAGATCTCCTGCATGACCGCCGAGCGCCCGACAATCGGCAGCTCCGTGCCTGCAGCTGAACGCCCATCCGGACGCTGGGGTTTGCGCGCCTGCATCGCACGACGCACGGTGTTGACCATCTCGTTGAGATCGAAAGGCTTCGGAAAGTACTCGAAGGCGCCACATTCGGTCGCGTTGATCGCCGTCATCAGCGTATTCTGGGCGCTCATGACGATTACGGGCAGGTCCGGCCTTTGCTTCTTGAGCTTCGGCAAGAGGTCGAAGGCGTTTTCGTCCGGCATGACGACGTCGGTGATGACGATATCGCCCTCCCCGGCCGAAGCCCAGCGCCAGAGCGTCGCCGCGTTACCGGTCGTCCGTACGAGAAATCCCGCCCGCATCAGAGCGTGGTTGAGCACGGTCCGGATCGAGGCATCATCATCGGCTACGATGACCGTTCCGTGGTTCATGGTCGCTTCTCCTGGACAGATTTGTACATGGGCAGCCGGCACCGGAAGATGGTGCGACGCGGCTCGGATTCGCACTCGATCGTGCCGCCGTGGTCACCGACGATCTTCGACACGATGGCAAGCCCGAGCCCCTGCCCCTTGGTCTTGCTGGTCACGAAGGGCTCGAACAGTGACTGCCTGACGGCATCGGGGATGCCTGGGCCATTGTCCTTGACCGATATCTCGAGCGGCAGCGACATGCGCGCGCGCTGATCGCCAACGGCCAGGTGCACGCCCGCCCGGTACGACGTTTGCAGCACGATCTCGCCATCGGCCTGCCCGACCAGCGCATCGGCCGCATTCTTGACGAGGTTCAGGAACACCTGCACCAGCCGGTCGCGATCTCCCCCGACAGGCGGCAGAGAAGGATCGTACCCTTCGACGAAGTGGATCGACTTGGCAAAACTGGACATGCCAAGGCGCTTAACGTGGTCCAGCACCTCATGGATATTGACAGGAAGCGCCGCAAGCTGCCGCTGGTCGGTGAAGATCTCGGTCCGGTCCACGAGGTTGCGGATACGCTCTGTCTCGTCGCAGATCAGCTTCGTGAGCGAACGGTCCGCCTCCGAAGCGTGCTGCTCGATCAGTTGCGCCGCTCCCTTGATGCCAGCGAGCGGGTTCTTGATCTCATGAGCGAGGATCGCCGCCATGCTGGCAACCGAGTTGCCAAGAGATTTCTGTGTCATATGCCGGTCGATCTTCATGGCAATCGAGCGCTCCTGGAGCACCACCAGCACGGCGTCGGGAAGGTCGGTCACCGGCGTCACCGTGGCATCGACCACGCGCTCTCCCAGCCGCGGCAGGATGACGGAAATGCCGTGGACGCTTGCAGGCATGCCGCGCGCCTGTGCCTGCTCCACCAGTTGCAGCAGTGGACTGTCCGGCACGAGGAACCGCGCCAGCTTGTGCCTCTTGAGCATGGCCGCACTGGTGTCGAAGAACTGCTCGGCCGCCGGATTGGCAAAGGCGACGCGTGCATCAGGCCGGATGCAGACCATCGGATGAGGGAATGCGCTCAGCAGCGCCTCGTGCAACTGTGGCCCCGAACTCTCCGGCGCAGTGTCGGCCCCGCTCATGCCGCCTCCGCCAGCGCCAACCCACGGGCAAGCCGCGACAGCAGGGGGGCCGCATCGCTGCTCCGCACCAACGCATCACGCTCATCGCGCGCAAGGCCCAGCTGCTCCGCATACCAGCCCAGATGCTTGCGCACGATCCGCCGACCAAGGTCCGTGCCATAATGCATCTCGCTGTGCCGGTACTGCTGCAGCGCGACCGACCAGGCCTCGCCAGAGGCTGGCGCCGTGCGCACCATACGTCCATCGATCGCGTCTTGCATCTGCATGAGGCGCCACGGCGCGCCAAAGGCACCGCGGCCCACGAGAACGCCATCGGTACCGGTCACGGACAGGATCGAGCGCGCATCCTCCGGCGTCCTCACATCCCCATTCGCAAAAACGGGAATGCGCACTGCCCGCTTCACGTCCGCGATGCGTTTCCAGTCGGCTGCACCCTCATAGAACTGGCAGCGCGTGCGTCCATGAACGCTGACCGCCTGCACGCCGCAGGCTTCGAGGCTTTGCGCCAGGCTTGGCGCCGTGATCGACGCATCATCCCACCCGAGCCGCATCTTGACCGTGACGGGAACCCGCACGGCGCGAACGACCGCGCTTGCAATGGCAACGGCCAGGTCCGGTTCGCGCATGAGCGCTGACCCGCACAGCCCACCGACCACCTTCTTGGCCGGGCAACCCATGTTGATATCGATAAGGCTCGTGCCCTCCCCCTCGGCGATGCGCGCCGCCTCAACCATGCTCTCGACATCACGTCCGGCAAGCTGGATGCCGAACAGGCCAGTATCCGTATCGGCTTTGAGCCGCAGAACGGCGCTGCGGCGGTCGCGCAGCAGCTCGCGGCTTGCAACCATTTCCGAGAACACGAAGGTCGGACCAAAGCCGCGCACAGCCGCGCGAAAGGGAGCATCCGTGACCCCTGCCATGGGCGCCAGGATGATCTTGGGCGTCAGGCCATGGATCTCACGAATGCCCATTAATTATGCACATTGAAAATGCCCAACAATAAGTCAGGCTAGCGTGCAGCCTCGGCCTCTGGCAAGCAGTTTTTGCACAACCCCGGAATCGCAAGCCAAAGCCGATGCCAACCCGCCACGATTGCATCGCGATCATCGTCGCCGCAGGCCAAGGCGTGCGCGCCGGCAAGGGACTGCCAAAGCAGTACCGCCCGCTGCTCGGAAAACCAGTTCTGCGCTGGGCCATCGAAGCTGCACGCGCCCATCCCCGCCTCGGTGCGATACAGGTCGTCATTGCCGAGGAACATGCAAACCTTTACGCCGACGCGGTTGCCGATCTCGACCTTTTGCCCCCCGTAACCGGCGGCAGCACGCGACAGGCCTCGGTCCTCCACGCGCTTGAGGCAGTCGAGATCTTTGATCCGCATGCCGTGCTGATCCATGATGCGGCGAGGCCCTTCGTTTCGGCCGAGATCATCACGGCGGTGTGTACGGCGCTTGGGCAGCACGACGCCGCCATCCCGGTCCTGCCTGTCGCCGACACGTTGAAGCAGGTCACGCAGGGCCGCATCACCCGCACGCTGCCGCGCGACGGCTTGCACAGCGCACAGACACCGCAAGGCTTCCGCTATCGCGCAATACTTGAAGCGCACCGTGCAGCGGCCGGCGATCACTTCACCGACGATGCAGCCATCGCCGAAAACGCAGGCCTTTCTGTTGTCGGCGTTGAAGGAAGCCGCATGAACTTCAAGCTGACCACGCAGGAGGACTTGATGATCGCCGAACGGCTGCTGGCATCTCGCTCTGTGCCACGCACGGGCTCTGGCTTTGACGTGCACCGGTTTTGCGCAGGAGATCATGTGTGGCTCTGCGGCGTCGAGATACCCCACGACCAGGGCCTTGAAGGCCATTCCGACGCCGATGTCGGCCTGCACGCCCTCACGGACGCCATCCTGGGCGCCGCAGCCCTCGGCGATATCGGTCAGCACTTTCCGCCCTCGGACCCAAACTGGAAGGGTGCCTCGTCGCATGTCTTCCTGGCACACGCGGCCAAACTGGTGCGCGGCCGCGGCGGAGAGATTGGCAATGTCGACATCACGATCATCTGCGAGCGCCCGAAAGTGTCCCCTCACCGCGATGCCATGGCACGGCGCATTGCCGAAATTCTCCACATCGACCGCGACCGTGTCAGCGTGAAGGCGACCACGACCGAAGGCCTTGGCTTTACCGGCCGTCGGGAAGGCATCGCGGCGCAGGCGACCGCAACGGTGATCCTGCCATGATCACGCCCATGCGGATTGCAACCCTGCCCGAAGGACGCAGCCTGAAGGAACCAACGACGGCCATCGTCACCTTCTTTGGCGCGGGACTGCTGCCCGTCGCGCCGGGTACCTGGGGTTCTCTTGCCGCCCTGCCCCCGGGCGTGATCCTCTCCTGGATCGGAGGCTGGCCGCTGTTGCTGGTCGCCGCTGCCGCTGCCGCCTATGTTGGCTGGCGCGCGAGCGACGTCTACGTGACGCAGACCGGCCGGCAGGACCCGCCGGAGGCCGTCATCGATGAAGTCGCCACGCAGTGGATGGTCATGGCCTTTGTTCCCATGACCGTTGCAGGCCTCATCGGCGCGTTCCTGGTATTCCGCCTGTTCGACACCATCAAACCCTGGCCCGCCAGTTGGGCCGATGCAGAAGTTGAAGGCGGGATGGGCGTCATGCTTGATGATCTCATCGCTGGCGTCTACTCGATCCCGCCGTTGGTTGTGCTCGACTTCATGGGGTTCTTCTGACGTGAACCGTGACACCGACATCACCGCGCTCGCCGAACGCGTTCTCTCCGAGGCCAGGGCCCGCGGCCTGCGCATCGCCACGGCCGAGAGCTGCACGGGCGGCCTTGTCAGCGTGGCACTGACCGACATCCCGGGTTCCTCGGATGTATTCGAGCGCGGCTTCATCACCTATTCGAACGAGGCCAAGCAGGAGCTCCTCGGCGTGCCTGCCGATGTGATACGCACCCACGGCGCCGTCTCGACCGAGGCTGCGATGGCGCTGGCAAGCGGCGCACTCGCCCGCTCGCGTGCCGACATGGCGGTCTCGATCACCGGCGTTGCCGGCCCCGGCGGCGGTTCGGCCCACAAGCCCGTCGGTCTGGTCCACTTTGCCGTTGCCTCACGCGCAGGGCCCGCACGCGCGCGCCACGAGAGCTTCGGCAATCCCGGTCGCGATGCCATCCGCGTGGCGGCTGCCCGCACCGCGCTTGAAATGCTGCTGGAGGCGATCAGGTGCTGACCTGCGGTCCGTAAAGCTGGTGCGCCCGCTCCTCGAAGGATTCCGTCATCTTGCGGATCGCCTTGGTGAACATCCCGCTGATCAGGGCCTCGAGCGTCCGGCTGCGGAACCGGAAGTCGATGTCGAAGTCGACATCACAGCCACCCTCAACCGCCCGGAACTGCCACCGGTTGGTCAGGTGCTCGAAGGGTCCCTCAAGATACTCGATGACAATCACCTGCGCCTCGGGATCGAGCCTCACGCGGCTTGTGTACTGCTCACGAAACGCGGCAAAGGCGGCGATCAGGTCAGCAGTGAACACATTGGGCTCGCGCGACCGTATGCGCGTGGCAACGCACCAAGGCAGGAATTCCGGGTACCGCTCCACATCGGCAACGAGTGCAAACATCTGTGTGGGTGAATAGGGAACCCGGCGCGTCTCACGATGCCGGGGCAAGCTCTGACGCCTTCAGTTGCGCCTGCCGCGCCGCGCGCAGCTTCTCGAAATCATCGCCAGCCAGATAGGACGAGCGCGTGAGCGGCGTCGCCGCCACCATCAAAAACCCCTTGGCCCGCGCGACCTCGGCCAGCGATGAAAACTCTTCCGGCGTCCAGAAGCGGTCGATTGCCGCATGGCGCGGCGACGGCTGCAGGTACTGCCCGATCGTGATGAAATCGACGCCGGCCGCCCTCAGGTCATCCATGACCTGCATGATCTCCTCGCGCGTCTCGCCAAGCCCGACCATGAGACCCGATTTCGTGAAGGTCGCCGGATCGACCTCCTTGGCCTGCTGGAGAAGTCGAAGGCTCGCAAAATAGCGTGCGCCCGGGCGGATCCTCAGGTAGAGCCGCGGAATTGTCTCGAGATTGTGGTTGAACACGTCCGGCCGCGCCGCGATGACCACCTCCAGCGCACCGGGCTTGCGCAGGAAATCCGGCGTCAGCACCTCGATCGTCGTTGCCGGCGACGCCGAACGGATCGCGCGGATCGTCTGGGCAAAGTGCGTGGCGCCTCCGTCATCCAGGTCATCGCGATCAACCGACGTCACGACGACGTGTTCGAGCCCCAGCTGCGCGACCGCGTCGGCCACCTTCTGCGGCTCGCCCGCGTCAAGCGTGCCCGGCATGCCCGTCTTCACGTCGCAGAAGGCGCAGGCGCGCGTACACGTGTCGCCCATGATCATGAAAGTAGCGTGCTTCTTCGACCAGCACTCGCCGATATTGGGGCACCCCGCCTCCTCGCAGACCGTGTGCAACCCGTGCGCCTTCACGATCGCCTTCGTCTCGGAAAACACTTTCGAGCCTGGGGCTTTCACGCGGATCCAGTCCGGCTTTCGCTGGATGGGATTTACAGGCCGCTCCCGTTTTTCAGGGTGCCTCAGCGCGCGGAGATCCTTGGTGTTCTGGTCGAAAACGGTGGGCATGGCGCAACATATAATCCGGAAAGAGGGGAATCACATACCAGCCAATTCTTGCTGCGGGGGAATTCCGTTAATTTCAAGGGCCGGATTCGCAGGATTGTTTCCGCGAAGCTAACCCAAAGCTTGCTTGAGACTTGGGCAATGTTACCCTATCTGAAATAAAACGTGAGCGGCAAAACACCGCTGTGGAGGAAATCTGATGACGGTTCCCGCAATGCAGAAGGAATCCATTCGCGCCCCCTTCGACATCAAGCGCACCCAGCGCTCCCTGATCTCGGCCCTCGTCGAGGCGCGCAGCCGCTTCGGGGGCAAGACGATTGCCATCTGGGACGCCGACGATCGCCAGCTTTCCTATGACGAGATCGTGCGCGCCGCCTTCGCACTCGGCAGCGCCATGCGCAGATACGCCAAGCCGAAGGAAAGCGTCGGCATCATGCTGCCCACCGGCGTGGGCGCGGTGCTTGCCTTCTTCGCGATCCACGCCTTCGGCCGTGTCCCCGCAATGCTGAACTTCACGGCAGGCGCCCGCAACCTCAAGGCCGCCTGCGCCGCCGGCGAGGTCAGGGTCATCGCCACCGCCCGCCGCTTCGTGGAACTGGCCAAGCTCGAGCCGCTGATCGAGGAGCTCTCGACCGTCGCCCGCATCGTCTATCTCGAGGACGTGCGCGAGAACCTCTCGATCATCGACAAGATTGCCGCCGTCGTCGGGTCATTCATGCCCGCCTGGGTCTTCGAGAAGTGGCCGCACCACGACGAGACGGCCGTCATCCTGTTCACCTCTGGCACCGAGGGCGATCCAAAGGGCGTCGTGCTCAGCCACGCCAACGTGCTGGCCAACATCGAACAGGTGCGCGCGCACATCGACCTCTATCCAAAGACCGACGTGCTCTTCAATCCGCTGCCCACCTTTCACTGCTTCGGCCTGACGGTGGGAAGCCTTCTGCCGCTCTTCATCGGCGTGAAGACCGTCTGCCACCCCTCGCCGCTGCACGTGAAGGAAATCACCAAGCGCGTGCGCCTGACCAAGGCCACGATCCTGATGGCGACCGACACCTTCATCTCGCAATACGCGCGCGCCAGCGACGAGGGCGACCTTGCCTCGCTGAGGCTCGCCGTCTGTGGCGCCGAGCGCGTGCGCGACGAAACCCGCGCGCTGCTCCGCCGCCGCTGCAACATGGAAATCCTCGAAGGCTACGGCGTCACCGAGGCGGCTCCCGTTGTCGCAGCCAACCAGCCCGGCAACAACAAGCTCGGCACGGTCGGCAAGCTGATGGCCGGCATGGAATACAAGCTCGAACCGGTCGAGGGCATCCCGAACGCCGGCCGCCTCTTCGTGCGCGGGCCCAACGTCATGAAGGGTTACCTCAAGCCCGACCAGCCCGGTGTCCTTCACCCGCTGGCCGATGGCTGGCACGACACGGGCGACGTTGTTGCCGTCGATGACGAAGGGTTCATCGCCATCCGCGGCCGCGTGAAGCGCTTCGCCAAGATCGGCGGCGAGATGGTCTCGCTGGCCGTCGTCGAGAACTGCGCCTCGGCGCTCTGGCCCGACAACATGCACGCCGCAGCCGCGCTGCCTGACGACCGCAAGGGCGAGCAGATCGTGTTGCTGACCGATGCAAAGGGTGCCAGCCGCGCCGAAATCGTCGCCTGGGCCCAGAACCATGGCGTCCCTGAACTCGCCGTGCCGCGCCGGGTGTTCATCGTCGACCAGGTACCGGTCCTCGGCACCGGCAAGACGGATTATGGCACCGTCAACAGGGTCGCTCGCGAGAACCTGGCCGCCATCGAGGCCAAGGCCGCCGAGTAATCCGGCCGTCACGCCAGTCCTGCCGCAAGGCATCGACCCTGCACAACATTTGTGCAGTGTCTTTTGTTGACGCGGTCAGCGCCCCGGTGCCAACTGTCGTGCAAACGAACCGCAAGCCCTCGATGGATCCAAGCCCAGCCAACGCCACGACCGACAATGCTGCCGGGCCGGCGGGTTCACGCCCGGGCCATGACCGCCCGTTCCTCGATTACGCACTCGGCCGTCCCTATGACGAGATGTTTGCGCCCGACGGGTCCGCACGCCCTCACGCGGCAGCCCTGCTCGAGACCCTCACCCGCCTGCCCCCTGAGGAACTTGAGCGCCGCCAGCAGGCCTGCGAACAGTCGTTCCTGCACCAGGGCATCACCTTCACCGTCTATGGCCACGAGGACGCGACCGAAAAGATCATCCCGACGGACCTGCTTCCCCGCATCATTCCCGGTCGCGAGTGGGACCGTCTCGAGGCCGGCCTGCGCCAGCGCCTGATCGCGCTGAACCTGTTCCTGAAGGATGTCTACCATGACGGGCGCATCCTGAACGCCGGGGTGGTACCACGCGACCTCGTCTACGGGTCGAAGCACTACCTGCGCCAGATGCGCGGCGTGAGCGTACCCCTCGATGCGTACGTGAATGTCTGCGGCACCGACATCATCCGCGGCGAGGATGGCGGCCTGCTGGTGCTGGAAGACAACCTGCGTGTTCCCTCGGGTGTGTCCTACATGCTGGCCAACCGCGAGGTGGTCAAGCGCGCCTTCCCCGACCTCTACCGCGCCTGCTCCGTCCGCCCGATCGAGCATTACGGACAGGAGTTGCTCGCAACCCTGCGCGAGCTCGCGACCGGCTTCCGCGACGACCCGCGCATCGTGCTGCTCACGCCGGGCATCTTCAATTCCGCCTATTACGAGCACGCCTTCCTCGCCCGCCAGATGGGCATCGACCTTGTCGAGGGCCGTGACCTTCTCGTGCATGACAACATGGTCTACATGCGCACGACCTCGGGCGTGAAGCGCGTCGACGTCATCTACCGGCGCATCGACGATGACTTCATCGACCCTCTCGCGTTCCGTCGGGACTCAGCCCTCGGCGTCCCCGGCCTGATGAACGCCTATCGCGCCGGCAACGTCGTCATCGCCAACACCATCGGCACCGGGGTGGCCGACGACAAGGCCGTCTATTCCTATGTCCCCGAGATCATCCGCTATTACCTGGGCGAGGAACCGCTCCTGCCGATCGTCGAGACCTTCCGCTGCCGCGAACCCAAGGCCCTGGCCCACGTGCTCGAAAATCTCGACACGCTGGTCGTCAAGGCCGTCGGCGAGAGCGGTGGCTACGGCATGCTGGTCGGCCCGCACGCGACCCCAGCCGAACGCGAGGCCTTCGGCGCCAAGGTCCGCGCCAACCCCGACAACTACATCGCCCAGCCCACGATCCAGCTTTCGACCTCGCCTTGCCTCGTCGGCACCGGCATCGAGGCGCGCCACGTCGACCTCAGGCCCTATATCCTGACCGGCCGCAAAACGCGCCTGGTCCCGGGCGCCCTCACGCGCGTCGCGCTCAAGCGCGGCAGCCTCGTCGTCAACTCGAGCCAGGGCGGCGGCTCGAAAGACACGTGGGTCGTCGGATGAGGGAGCAAACGCCATGATGGACACCGGCATGCTCTCGCGGGTCGCGGACTCGCTCTATTGGATGGCGCGCTACCTCGAGCGCGCCGAGCACACGGCACGCGTGCTCTCGGTCAAGCTCGAGGCCATGCTCGACCAGACGCCGGACGATGCGGCGCAATCCTGGATCCGCGTGTCGGGCGCACTCGCCTGGCCGATGGTGCCCGAACCCGACCGCCTGCCCCTCGATCTTGCGCGCCAGTTCACGCTCGAGCGCACGCACCCCTCCAGCATCTTCAATTCGATCCGCCTCGCGCGTGACAACGCCCGCCAGGTCCGCGAGATGATTTCGACCGAAATGTGGGAGCAGTTGAACCGCCTGTTCCTGCGCGTGAACGCCACCGGCTTCGCCGCGGACTGGACCCGCCAGCCCGTGCCGCTCCTGCGCAGCCTCGGCGACGACCTGCTGCTGTTTGCCGGCATCACGGACTCAACCATGCGCCACGGGGAAGGCTGGCATTTCATCCAGCTGGGCCGTCACATCGAGCGTGCGCAACTTGTCAGCCGCCTCCTCGACCTCCACTTCGGCACCCTGCCGCCCGACGTTCCGCGCAAGCTGCGGACACCTCAGTACTTCGACTGGATCAACCTGCTGAAGCAGTGCACGGCCTTCGAGGCCTATTGCAAGGTCTACAAGGCCGACGTCGAGCCCAAGAAGATCGCCGAGTTCCTGATCTTCGATCCGCAATTCCCCCACTCCATCCGCTTCTCTGTCGACCGCGTGCAGGAGGAACTCGGCCTGCTGGGCGCGGGGGGCGTTGCCGGCAAGCGGGCGATCGCCGAGCGCCTGGCCGGACGCCTGAAGGCAAGCCTCGACTATGGCCAGGTCGATGAATTGCTGGCAGGCGACATCGACGGCTTCCTGCGCTCGATCCAGACGGGCTGCAAGTCCATCCACCAGTCTGTCTACGACGCCTTCATCGGCTACAGCGTCGACGAATTGCTGCCGGGATAACGCGCGATGTTCTATTCGATCCGCCACCTGACCCGATACCGCTATGATGCCCCCGTGCGCGAGAGCATCATGCAGCTCTACATGCAGCCCAAGACCGATACCTCCCAGCGCCTGCGCGCCTTCCAGGTCGCGACCACGCCGCGCGCGGCACTCCAGGCCTACACCGATCACTTCGGCAACGCGGTCTATCACTTCGACGTACCCGGCACGCATGCTGAACTGCACGTAGAGGTCGAGGCCCAGGTCGAGGTCATCCCCATGCCCGCCCCGCCCGAGTTCGTTGACGAAAGCGCCTGGCAGAAGCTCGCCGCTGACCAGGCGCGCCACGAGCACTTTGACATGCTCTCGCCGCACGGGCTTTCGACACCGACGCCCGCGCTCGACGCCTTCCTGCGCGAGACCGGCATAACCCGCACGGCCGATCCCATGTCGACCTTGCGCCGATTGAACCGCACGCTGTTTCAAGCCTTCGCCTACGCGCCCGAGGAAACGGAAGTCGACAGCCCCATCGATGTGGCGCTCGCCAAGCGCAAGGGCGTCTGCCAGGACTTCACGCACATCATGCTGGCAACCGCGCGGCTCTGGGGTATTCCGGCGCGCTATGTGTCGGGATATCTCTATACCAATCGCGATGCGGGAGATCGATCCTCGGCCGACGCGACCCATGCGTGGATGGAGGCGTTCATTCCGGGTTGTGGCTGGGTCGGCTTTGATCCGACCAACAATGTCCTTGCGGGCGAGCGGCACATCAGGGTCGCCATCGGGCGTGACTATGACGACGTCCCGCCGGCGCGCGGCGTCTTCAAGGGCCCTGCCAACTCCGAACTTGCGATTGCCGTCTCCGTGCAGCCGTCGCAGGCAATTCGCCGCCAGGAGGACTTCCTGCGCGTCGTGCGCACTGTCACGCGCGCCTCAAGCCCTCAGGCCGCCTCGGCGTTGGAGATCCAGCAGCAACAGCAGCAGTGAGCCTGCGCCTCAGCCGTGCGCGGTGAACAGGTAGGCGAGATACGCACCATATCCCGCCAGCAGGACAACCCCGTAAAGCCGCCCGATCCGGTTGCCGAACAGCAGTGGCGGGAACAGCAGCAGCGTTGCCGCCAGCATCACCCACATGTCGATCTTGACGATCGTCGGATCGATCTGGACAGGGGCGATCAGTGCCGCAACACCCAGAATGCCGAGCACATTGTAGACATTTGACCCCGTGACATTGCCAACCGAAATCCCCGCACGCCCGCGCAGCGCCGCCGCCACCGAGGTCGCAAGCTCAGGCAGGCTGGTACCCGCCGCAACCAGCGTCAGCCCGATGACAGTCTCCGAAATCCCGAAACCGCGCGCCACCGACACCGACGCGTGCACGAGAACATCCGCACCAATCACCAATAGCCCGAGGCCTGTTGCGATCAGCATGAGATCCACCAGCACCGGATGCTTCAGTTCAGGCAGCGCAGGCCCCTCGCCCTCTTCCGTCTTCCCGCTCTCCTGCCCATAGGCGAACACCGCCATGGCGGCCAGCACGCCCAGGAAAAGCACGCCTTCATTGAAACCAAGTATCGGTTGTTTCAGCGCGAGCCAGATGAAAAGTCCCGCCGCAGCAAGCGCAAACAGCCCATCACGTCCGATGGCCCGCCGTGGAATGCTGATCGGCGAGATGAGGGCCGCCAAACCCAGGATCAAGAGGACATTGACGATGTTGGACCCGACGATATTGCCCACCGCAATGCCGTAATTCCCGCTCATCGACGCGTTCACGCTGACAATCAGTTCAGGTGTCGACGTCCCCCACGCAACGATCGTGATGCCCACCAGAAGCGGTGACACCCGAAGCCTGAGCGCCAGCGACACCGAGCCATGCACAAGGGCCTCCGCCCCCAGCGCCAGCAGGAAAAGACCGGCAAGGATCAGTGTGTAGTCGCTTGCAAGGATCTGCTCGAACGCCGGCATGTCACTCTCCCATCACCGCCCCGCAAGCTGCGGGTTCCCACCCCGCCCGTCAAGTCGCCCGCCGCGTGTGCCGACCAGCCAGGTTTCCCTCCTGCGATGCCGCCCCCTCACCCCAGCATGTCTTCCGCAATCGGCTCACCATAGGCCACATCGCGCGTCGCGTGACGGCCGAGCACGCGTGGCAGGTGCTTGGGCGCCAGTCCGAACCCGGGGCGTATCGAGCGCACATTGGCGCTGGTGAACGCCTCGCCCCGTGCGATGGGGCGCACGGCATAGAGGCTCCGGCGAAACACGATGTTTGCCTTCTCGCTGCCCTCGATGTCATAGGTCACGCGCCCGACCGCGCGCCACGCATTGCGGCAGTCCTCGACCAGCGTGCAAAATTCCGCCGGTTCCAGGCTGAACGCCGCGTCCGGCCCGCCATCCGCCCGCGCCAGCGTGAAGTGCTTCTCGATCACGCAAGCGCCCAGCGCGATGGCCGCCGCCGGCGCAGCACTTCCCGGCGTATGGTCCGAAAGCCCCGCCACGACGTCGAAGGCCGACGCGAGGTGCGGGATCGTGGCAAGGTTCGCATCCTCGAACACGGCCGGATAGCTCGACACGCAATGCAGCAGGATGATCTCGCGGCAGCCATGGCTGCGCGCCGTCGTGACCGCATCCTGAATCTCGCCGAGATTGCACATCCCCGTCGAGATGATCATCGGCTTGCCGCACCGCGCCACACGCGCAATGAGCGGAAGGTCGATCGCCTCGAAGCTCGCGATCTTGTAGGCCGGTGCCCCGAGGCTCTCGAGCAGGTCGACAGCCGTGTCATCAAAGGGCGAGGAAAAAAGCGTGACACCCAGCCGCCGCGCCCGCGTGAACAGCGCCTCATGCCACTCGAAGGGTGTATGCGCCTCGCGGTAGAGGTCATGCAGCGTGCGCCCGTCCCACAGCCCCCCCTTGATCCTGAAGCCCGGGCCATCATGGCGGATCGTGATCGTATCCGGCGTATAGGTCTGCAGCTTGATGGCATCGCATCCCGTGGCTGCCGCCGCCTCCATCATCTGCAAGGCCCGGTCGAGCGACCCGTTATGGTTGCCCGACAATTCGCAGATCACATAGGGTGGGTGTCCGGGTCCGATCGGCCGGCCGGCAATGGTCACGTCACGCAGTCCCATGAAGTCCTCTTTCCGCCGTCATGGCAACCCAACCCGCGCGGGGATCGCCAAGCCTGAACCCGCAACTCGCAAACGCCCGCAGCGACGCGGCATTCGTCTCGCGCGCCGCCGCACTGAACGCGCGCACGGGCCTGTCAGCCTCAAGCCAGGCGCACGCGCGGCGCAGAAGCCGCGTTCCAAGGCCCCGGCCCGTGCGCGCCGGGTCGAGCGCGATGCTGACATCCCACGTGCCCTCGGCTGTCTCGTCGAACCGAACCATGCCAAAGGCTTCGCCGCCGGCATGGCCGATCAGGATCACGCGCTGCGGATTGCTGATTGCCCGGCTGTACCAGTCGAGATGCGCACCAAGCGGGATCTCGTCGGTGACCCGCGACGCCGCCCGCGCCGCCGGGGCATTGCGCCAGCGCCAGACCTGCTGCCCGTCCGCTGGACCCGCGACCCGGAGCGCAATGCCCTCCATCAGGTCTGCGCAGGCGCTGGCCACGCGCAGCGTGCCACGCCCATCGACAAGGCCGAGCCCGGCCTCTGACATGCACCCAAGCGCCTCAGGCGTCGACAGAAGTTCGACAACAGCACGGCCAACCGCAGCAAGGCCCGCCTCATCGGGCTCGAAGACAAGCGCCGCACGGGCTCTTGCAAGCGCGTGAGCCCCCTGGCGCTGGTTCTCGGCCAGCACCACGACGAGCGACGGCAGTCCCAGCGCACAGCGTTCCCAGCTCGTGCCGCCGCCGCCGCCGATGGACAGTCCCGCCGCCAGCATCAGCGCCGCCATGCCATCGCCATCCAGGCCCGCATGCAATGCAAATCGCGGGTCGCGCGCCGCCAGTGCCAGAAGCGCGGCATGGCTTGCAGCCGACGGCGCCACCACCACATCGACCCGCATGCGATGCTCAAGCCGCGACAGCACTTCGCAAACACGCCACGAGACGCCTCCGGGATCGGCAAGACCCGTCGAGACCAGAACGCGCGGCACCTCGGCGGCAGGCCCGCCAGCGACCGCGGCTCGCCGCAGCTGCGCCTCGGCGTGCAGAGATGAAAAGACGGACCGCAACAAGGCAAAGCGTGGTCCCACGAGCAGCGGTACCGTAGGCCCGACAAGCCCGGCATAGTCACGCTCCACCCGCCCCGCATTCGGATCCACCAGCAGGTCGCAGTCATGGGCGCGGTTGGCAAGGTCGTCGATCACCGCCACCCGGCGACTGCCCGGCCTCAGAAGGCGCTCATCCCCCGCTGCCCAGCCATAGTGGTCGATGATGGCAAGGTCTGCACCACCCTTCCAAACGCCAAAAATGGCCTCGAGTGTCGCCGAACCGCCCGCCCCGACGGCTTGCCAGCGATGGCGCCGGGCGAGCGCTGGAACGACCTCGTCCGCCCCGGCGTTGGTCAGCAACAGGATCTCCGCACCACCGTCGGCAAGCCTGTCGGCCAACGCGAGGCAACGCACCGCGTGGCCGCCGCCAACGGCGCCTGACGCATCGAACCGAATTGCTACCCGATGGGTTTCAGCCAAAAGCGAGGCCCTCCGATCAGAAACACCAGCCTGCTGCCCGTGCTGGAGGAATCATTTACCGTTGAAAGGGTACACCATTTCAGGCGGCCACAGCCGACCGCAACAGCCTGCATGGCCAATGGCAAACATGCGGTTACGGGGAAGGGAATAAATTCTCCTTGCGCAACGTCTGCATCATCCAGGCCCGCATGGGATCGACGCGCCTTCCCGGCAAGGTCCTGATGCCGCTTGCAGGCCGCCCGGCGCTCGACTGGGTCGTTGCCCGCGCACAGGCCTCGAACGCCTTCGCCGAAATCGTGCTCGCCACCACCACCGATCCCGGGGACACCGCACTTCTTGCCCATGGCCAGCGTCTGGGCCTGCGCGTGGTCCGCGGCAGCCAGGACGATGTCCTCGACCGCTACCGTCAGGCCGCCGCGGAGAGCAATGCCGACATCGTCACCCGCGTCACGTCGGACTGTCCCCTCATCGATCCATCGGTGCTGGCGGCCATGGCCGCCCGGTGCCAGCCGCCGCTCGCCTTCGACATCCTGACCAACGCCGTGCAGCGGACATTTCCCCGCGGTCTCGACACCGAGATGTTCACCCGCGAAGCCCTCGAGACCGCCGCCGCCCAGGCGCGTGACGCGGCCGAGCGCGAGCACGTGACTGTCTTCCTCTATCGCCGCCCGACGCGTTTCCGCATCGCGCATTTCACGCAAGCCGCCGACCGCACGTCCGACCGCTGGACCCTGGACACGCCGGAAGACTACGCCCTCCTCTCACGCATCTTCGAGGCCGCCTCCGACCCACTGGCGCTCAGCCAGGAGGACGTTCTCGCCATGCTTGACGCCAACCCGTCATGGCGCACGCTCAACGCCCACATCGAACAGAAAAAGACCTGAAGGACAAACCACCATGCCCCCATCCACCCAAGCCGACTACAAGACCGAGCAGGAAGCCTTCTGGGCCGGCGAGTTCGGCAAGGACTATGTCGGACGCAATCGCAGCGAACAGTTGCTCGCCTCGAACCTCAGCCTCTTCTCGCGCATCCTCTCGCGCACGACCGGCATCGGCAGCATCATCGAGTTCGGCGCCAATGTCGGCATGAACCTGCGCGCGCTGCACCAGCTTTTGCCCGCAGCGTCGCTTGCCGGCGTCGAGATCAACGAAGCCGCCGCCACCGAATTGCGCGCCTGGGGCAGGGCCGAAGTGTTCCACACCTCGCTGATCGGCTTCCGTCCACCGCGCCGCAGCGACCTCGCCTTCTTCAAGGGCGTGCTCATCCACATCAATCCGGACGAGCTTCCCGGCGCCTACGACCTGCTGGCCGCCGCCACCACGCGCTATGCGCTGATCTGCGAGTACTACAACCCCTCCCCCGTCAGCGTGACCTATCGCGGCCACGAGGGCCGCCTCTTCAAGCGCGACTTCGCCGGCGAATTCCTCGATCGCCACCCCGATTTCCACGTCGTCGACTACGCCTTCCACTGGCGCCGCGACCCGATCTTCCCGCAGGACGACACGACGTGGTTCCTGCTCGAGCGACGCTAGCTCCCCCTGAATCGCATCGCGGCACAGGAGACATCCCCTGTGCTCAAGGTCCTGACAACGTTCACGGAGATCGGCATGCTCGCCTACTGGCTCCTGGCAAGTGCGCTTGTCCTGCAGCTGGTCTCCGTTGATCCATCCCTGATGTACTCCGACTACCAGAACCCCCTCGTCGTCGCTTGGAACTGGTCCTTCTTCCCGATCGATGTCGCCTTTGCGGTCATCGGCCTGACGGCCAGGTTCGGCTCGGCGACGGGCGTTCTCAGGTTCAAGCTCCAGACAGTCGCCGCCGTCCTGATGCTCTGCGCCGGACTGATGGCCATCTCCTACTGGACGATGACGGGTGAGTTCAGCCTGACCCGGTGGGCGATGAACACCTGGCTCATCATCGTGGGCGTGGCGAACCTGATCCTCGCAAAACCCGACGCCACGGTTCCCGCCTAGAGCGTCCCCGCCATCCGCCCACCACCCTGCGACAATATGTTCACTTTTTGTTTTCGGCGATTTCGGCGATATTCGGCGCTGTCAATCCATAGCGTCGGAATCTGCCCAGCGCGGGACCACCCCAAAAAGGTGACCCGCTGCACACGTGCGTCCGCGCCCACGAAAGTCAATGAAATGAACGCATGCGAACTCTACCGGGAGCATCCCGGTCTCATGTATCTGTGGCTACGCGGCCGGCTGATCGGCATTGCGCGGCTGACCCCGGAGGGCTGGCTTGTCCAGGAGACCGATCCCGACAACCCGCCCCCGCCCGATCCCGATCCGGCCTCAGACGTGGACGACCTTGCCATAGGCGTCGAGCACGGCCTCGTGCATCATCTCCGACAGGGTGGGATGCGGGAACACGGTGTGCATGAGCTCGGCCTCGGTGGTCTCGAGCGTGCGGGCGATCGTGTAGCCCTGGATCAGCTCGGTGACCTCGGCCCCGATCATGTGCGCCCCGAGCAATTCGCCCGTCTTCGCGTCGAACACGGTCTTGATCAGCCCCTCGGTATCGCCGAGCGCGATCGCCTTGCCGTTGGCATTATAGGGGAAACGACCGACTTTCACCTCGCGACCCGCGGCCCGCGCCCGCGCCTCTGTCAGGCCCACGGACGCCACCTGCGGCCAGCAATAGGTGCAACCGGGTATCTTGGTGACATCGAGCGGATGCAGCCCCTTGGCGCCCGCAAGGCGCTCGACCGCGATGACACCCTCGTGGCTCGCCTTGTGCGCAAGCCATGGTGGCCCCGCAACGTCGCCGATGGCATAGAGCCCCTTCACGCTGGTCTCGGCCCATTCATTGACAACGATATGCGAGCGCTCGACCTTCACGCCCAGCGCTTCGAGGCCCAGGTTCTCGACATTGCCGACGATCCCCACGGCCGAGATCACGCGCTCGACCTCGATCGCCTGGCTCTTGCCGTCCTTCGTTTTCACGGTTGCGGTGACATGGTCGGCCCCGCGCACCAGCTCTTCGACGCTGGCCCCCGTGATGACCTTCATGCCCTGCTTCGTGAAGGCCTTGAGCGCGAGCGCCGAGATCTCCTCGTCCTCCACGGGCAGGATGCGGTCCATCACCTCGACCACCGTCACCTCGGCGCCCAGCGTGCGATAGAAGCTTGCAAACTCGATCCCGATGGCGCCCGAGCCGATGACCAGCAGCGACTTCGGCATTGCGGTGGGCACCATCGCCTCGCGATAGCTCCACACCAGCTTCCCGTCCGGCTCGAGCCCGGGCAGCGCCCGCGCGCGGGCCCCGGTGGCGATGATGATGTTCTTGGCGCTGTAGGCCCCTGCAGCCTTGCCGGTGACCGCAACCGTCGTGGGCGACGTCAGGCGCGCCTCGCCCTCGATGACGGTGACCTTGTTCTTCTTCATGAGGAACCTGACACCGTTCGACAGCTGCGCGGCCACCTTGCGGCTGCGTTCGACGATCTTCGTCACGTCGAAGCGCACATTGTCGGCCGACAGCCCGAACTCCTTCGCCCGGTGGATCAGGTGGAAGATTTCCGACGAGCGCAGCAGCGCCTTGGTCGGGATGCAGCCCCAGTTCAGGCAGATGCCGCCCAGGTGCTCGCGCTCGACGACGGCCGTCTTCAGCCCCAGCTGCGCCGCCCGGATCGCCGCCACATAGCCGCCCGGACCACCGCCGATGACGATCAGGTCGAATTGCGTATCGGCCATGTGCGAACTCCTCCGGCTGCGGGCCCTGCGTCGCGCAACGCGCCGCCACTGTCAATGAATCGCCCTCTGGGAAGCCCCCTCGCTTCCCGGGCGAATCCGTGCAGTGCGAATTTCCCCCCTGAGGCGAAATCCGTCACCCAAAAACGGCATCAGTTCGGGAATCGAACAGCAAAAGGTTCAACCCCTGCGATTGTTTAATTGGTGAACGGTGCGCTGCGGTGTATATCCCGTCGCGCATCGACATGAGAGACTGGCGTCAGACCGGTCGGGGGACTGTCTCAATGGAACTTTTCGCCTTCATCGGGATCAGCAATGCCGAGATCCTGACAGGTGCCGCTACTGTTTTTGCCATCGCGACGATGTTCTCGATCGCCGCGCGCGTTGTCCGCGCGACGCGGCGCGATCTCGAGCATCGGGTGGAACGCCTTGAAGTCCGCCTCGCGGCCGCCAATGCGCTCCAGCCCATGCTGAACCAGGCCGACGAACTTGTCCGCCAGGTAGCCCAGAACGCCGTGAACCCCGTGATCGAGATGTTCGAGGATGCCCCACGGCCCCGGTCGTTCCTCAGCACCGGCGCGGCACCTGAAGAATTGGCCGCAACCCTGGCAAGCGACCTGCGCGACAATTTGGAGATCGCGGCTGCCATTGCCCGTCCGATCCGCAACATGATCGAGAACGGCTCGATGGAAGTCGCGGCCGAGCGCTCGCGCCTTGCCGCCGACATCCGCACGCGGGCCGACAGCCTGGGTTCCGACACCTGGCGGATCTACCGCCGCGCACTGCTTGCGTCGGGCGTACCCAACCGCAGCGGCGAAGCGATCATCACCTGCTTCGCGCGCATCCGCGATCTCAGGGTATCGATCGCCGCGCTGGACCGTCGACCGTCGGCTGACCAGATGCTGGACGTCCTCGGGGCCGCCGCAAGCCTGATCGAGGCGGCAGACCACGCCAACACGGTCTTCGCGGACGCGGACAACCCCGCCTCGGCAGAAGCCCACCAGGCCTCCGCCGCCTGAGCACTCAGGCCAGCATCGTCACGGGATTTTCAAGGTAACCCTTGAACGCCTCGAGCCACGTAGCGCCGAGCGCGCCATCGATGACGCGATGATCGCACGACAGCTGCACCGTCATCACGGTCGCCGGCACGATGGCGCCGTTTCGCACGACCGGCCGCCCCTCGCCCGCACCGACCGCCAGGATCGCCGCATGCGGTGGGTTGATGACCGCCGTGAAGCTGCGCACGCCGAACATGCCCAGGTTCGAGATCGCGAAGGTCCCGCCCTCGTACTCCGATGGCTTCAGCTTCTTCGCCTTGGCGCGAACCGCCAGGTCCTTCACCTCGTTCGAGATGGCAGCCAGGCTCTTGGTCTCGGCCTTCTGCACGATCGGCGTGATGAGCCCGAAGTCGAGCGCAACCGCAACGCCGATATCCGCATGGCGGTGCTGCAGCAGGGCCGTCTCCGTCCAGCTGCAGTTCACGCCAGGCACGCGGATCAGCGCCAGCGCCGCCGCCTTCACCACGAAGTCGTTGACCGACACCTTGTAGGCGCCCGGTCCACCGGCTGGCGCCTGCGCGTTGATCTGCTTGCGCACGTCCATCAGCGCATCGATCTGGCAGTCGACCGTGAGATAGTAATGCGGAATGTCGCGCTTGGAGCTCGTCAGCCGCCGTGCAATCGTCTTGCGCATCGAATCATGTGGAACCTCGACATAGCTGTCCTTCGCGAAGAAAAGCCGCGCATCCGGACCTGCTGACACGGACGCAGGCACCGAAGCCGGCGCCGCCGGGGTCGCAGCCGCCTGCGGACGTGCCGTTGCCGGCGCAGCCTTTACCGCACCACCCTTGAGCGCCACCTCGATATCGGATTTCACGATGCGCCCATGCGGACCGGAACCGGCCACCCGGGCCAGCTCCACGCCACCCTCGGTCGCCAGCCGCCGCGCCAGCGGCGAGGCGTTCAGGCGCGCACCCTCGGGCGCCCGCGCGGCCGACGCAGGCGCGACAGCCTTCGGTGGCGCCGGTGCTGGCTTGAGAGCGGCGGGTGCCGGCGCTGGAGCCGGTGCAACGGCCGCGGGCTTTGCCTTCGCAGGCGCTGCCACGGCGCCGTCCTCGCGCAGCTGTGCGATGACGGAGTTGACCTTGACCGCTTCCGTGCCCTCGGGAACGAGCAGCGCCTCGACAACGCCCTCATCGACGGCCTCGACCTCCATCGTCGCCTTGTCGGTCTCGATCTCGGCGATGACATCGCCCGCGCGCACGGTGTCGCCCGGCTTCACATGCCACTTGGCAAGCTTGCCCTCTTCCATCGTGGGAGAGAGCGCGGGCATCAGGATCGGCGTGGTCATGGCCCCTAGCTCCGGTAGCAGACGGCTTTGACCGCGGCGACGACTTCCTCGACGGATGGCAGCGCCAGCTTCTCGAGGTTGGCGGCATAGGGCATGGGTACGTCCTTGCCGGTTACCCGCGCGGGTGGCGCATCCAGCCAGTCAAAGGCCTGCTCCATCACCTGCGTCGCGATTTCGGAGGCAATGCCGCAGATCGGCCAGCCCTCTTCCACCGTCACGATGCGGTTGGTCTTCCGGACCGAGGCAATCACGGTTTCGGTGTCGAGGGGCCGCAGCGACCGCAGGTCGATGACCTCGGCCGAGATGCCTTCCTTCGCCAGTTGCTCTGCCGCCTGCAGCGCCAGGCCGACGCAGATCGAATAGCTGACGAGCGTGACGTCGGTGCCCGGCTGCACGACGCGCGCCTTCCCGATGGGAACCAGATGATCATCGCCGACGGGAACCTCGAAGCTGCGCCCGTAGCAGATTTCGTTCTCGAGAACGATCACAGGATTGGGATCGCGGATCGCCGCCTTCAGGAGGCCCTTCGCATCCGATGCGAAATAGGGTGTCACGACCTTGAGGCCGGGGACATGCGCGTACCACGCGCTGTAGTTCTGGCTGTGCTGCGCCCCCACGCGCGCGGCCGCACCGTTTGGTCCGCGGAACACGATGGGACAGCCCATCTGTCCGCCCGACATGTAGAGCGTCTTGCCCGCCGAGTTGATGATCTGGTCGATCGCCTGCATGGCAAAGTTCCAGGTCATGAACTCGACGATCGGCCTCAGGCCACCGAACGCAGCACCCACGCCAAGGCCCGCAAAGCCCTGCTCGGTGATCGGCGTGTCAATCACGCGCTTCGGCCCGAACGCGTCGAGAAGGCCTTGGCTGACCTTGTAGGCGCCCTGATACTGCCCGACCTCCTCGCCCATGAGGAACACGTTGGGATCCCGCCGCATCTCCTCGGCCATGGCCTCGCGCAGCGCCTCGCGCACCGTGATGGTGTGCATCTGCCCGCTCGGGGCCACCGATGCAGGCGCAGAAACCACTACCGCTGCCGGCGCGGCGGAAGCCGTCACCTGCGCTGCGGGCGGCGGCGGGGCCGCCTTCCGCGCAACAGGCACGTCGTCCTCGCCCTTCAGGGTCGCGATTGGCGTGTTGACCTTCACGCCCTCCGTGCCTTCGGCCACCAGCAACTGCGCGACGACACCCTCGTCGACCGCCTCGACCTCCATCGTCGCCTTGTCGGTCTCGATCTCGGCGATGACATCCCCGGAGGACACCTTGTCCCCCTCCTTGACGTGCCACTTGGCAAGCTTGCCCTCTTCCATCGTCGGCGAGAGGGCGGGCATCAGGATTTCGGTCGTCATCGTTTCGTCTCGCAATCAAACGGTCGCGGCTTTGTACGTCCTAGGCAGGTATCGCCGTGATCACCGCAACGAACACCATGATCGTACCGATGATGCCGATGGCCCACGCCAGTGGCCGCACCTTGGGCCATCCCGCCAGATAGATCACGGCATGCGCAACGCGCGAATAGAAGAACAGCTGCGCGCCCCACACCGTCAGGTCATTCGAAACGCCCAGATGCGCGGCAATCAGCACCAGCGGCGCAAACAGGATCAGGCCTTCACGATGGTTGTCGACGCAGCGCTTGGTGCGCGCCTGCCATGCAGACGGTGGCTTCATGTCATCGCGGTGCCCCGCCATGACATCAAGGCCCTGCGCCTGCGTACCTGCTGCAGCCTGGATCACGATCAGCACGAAAAGCAACGCAACCGACAATGCCAGCATCAAGAGTTCAAGGGGCATCGCAATCTCCTCGGGGAAAGGGGTGGCAGGCGGTCAGTGAACAATGTCGGTCCACAGCTCGGACGGATCCGGCTCGGGCGACGTCTGCGCGAATTCGGCAGCGTGGTTGACGATGCCGCGGATTTCCTTGTCGATTTCCTTGAGGGCCTCCTCGGTCGCAAACCCGTTATCGACAAGCAACTGGCGCACATGGTCGATCGGATCGCTCTTCTCGCGCACCTGGTCGACCTCCTCGCGCGTGCGATATTTCGCCGGATCCGACATCGAATGCCCGCGATAGCGATAGGTCTTCATCTCGAGGATATAGGGCCCCTTGCCCTCGCGGCACCATTTCACGGCCCGATCGCCCGCAGCCTGCACCGCCAGCACATCCATCCCATCCACTTCTTCACCAGGGATGTTGAAGGACACGCCGCGGCGATGGAGATGGGTTTCCGCGCTTGCCCGCTGCACCGAGGTTCCCATGGCATACTGATTGTTCTCGATGATGTAGATCACCGGCAGCTTCCAGAGCGCGGCCATGTTGAAGCTCTCATAGACCTGCCCCTGGTTCGCGGCCCCGTCCCCGAAATAGGTCAGGCTCACCCGGTCATTGCCCCGATACCAGTTCGAAAAGGCAAGCCCCGTTCCCAACGGCACCTGCGCGCCCACGATCCCGTGCCCGCCGAAGAAGTTCTTCTCGCGGCTGAACATGTGCATCGAGCCGCCCTTGCCGCGCGAATACCCTCCGCTGCGCCCGGTCAGCTCGGCCATGACGCCAGCCGGATCCATCCCGCAGGCCAGCATGTGCCCGTGGTCGCGATAGGCCGTGATGACCTGGTCGCCCTCACCGATCACCGCCTGCATGCCCACGACAACCGCCTCCTGCCCGATATAGAGATGGCAGAACCCGCCGATCAACCCCATGCCGTAGAGCTGTCCTGCCTTCTCCTCGAAGCGGCGGATGAGCAGCATCTCGCGGTAGAAGAGCAGCAAGGCGTCCTTGTCCAGCCGGGGCTTTGCAGCGGCACTGCTGCGAGCGGTTGCGTCAGCCTTGGCCATGCGTTTGTCCGTCCTGAAAGCTTGGAATTACGGCCGATCCTCTAGCCTCCGGGGGGCGGACACGCAAGCAAAGATCGATGTCGCCGCGTCACACGGGCGTGCTGCGCTGCAACACAAAAAACCCGAAGACAGGCAAGCTATTTCAGGATGACGACTTCATCAGCCTCGGTAAGGCCAAGGCGCGAGCGCGCTTGCTCTTCCAGCATGTCATCGTCAATGCTTTCGTCGCGCATCAGCCTGACCTTGCGTTCAAGGCTGACCCGCTCCGCAGACAGCTTTTCAAGCTCGACCTGCCTGGTCTCCACCGTTGCCTGCAGCCTCGACCACCGCAGGAGCCCATGATTGCCGAACACGGCGAAATAGGAGAAATAGCCGACAAGCGCCAACACCAGGAGCGGAAAGCTCCAGCCACGCGTTACCTGCAGAAGAGTCAGTCTCCCGTCCATTCCCGGATGGGACCATGCGCTGACACACAGGGTCAAGGTCTTTCGGGTTAAGCTGCATTAACGATCTCGCGCATCATGAAATACGGTCCGCAGCGCTCAGACGGAAATAAGGCACCTCGCAACCAAACACGCTAGGATGTTTCCATGTCGTCGTTCGGAAACGCAGAGACCCGCGCGCATGGAATTGCAGGAGTTCTATCCCCGCTTCTTCACAACCCTTTTGCTGGGGCTTTTGCTCGGCATCGAGCGCGGCTGGAAGCAGCGCGCCGAGGCCTCTGGCGAGCGCGAGGCCGGCATCCGGACATTCACGCTTGTGTCGCTGACGGGTTTTGCCTCAGGCCTGCTGTCCAGCACGCTGGGCCCGATCTTCCCGGCCATCGTCGGCGCAGGACTTCTGGCGCTTGTGGTCGCCAGTTACTTCAGCGACACGACCCGTCCCGATGCCGACCGTGGAATGACCACGGAGGTAGCGCTCATGCTGACCTTCGTCCTCGGCGTGCTCTGCGCAGCCGACGCGCTCGGCGAAGCCGCCATGATCGCGGTGATTGCTGTCGTGCTGCTCGACCAGAAGACGCTGCTGCACGAGTTCCTGCGCAGCCTGCAGCATCTCGAAATCACGGCCGCGCTCAAACTGCTGGTGGTTGCCGTGATACTGCTGCCGATCCTGCCTGATCGCGGCTTTGGCCCCGGCGCGGTGCTGAACCCCTATGAACTTTGCTGGGCCGTTGTGATCATCGCCTCCATGGGCCTCGCCGGCTATGCCGCAATCAGGGCCATGGGACCTCAACGCGGCGCGCTTCTCATGGGTCTCTTTGGCGGCCTTGTCTCGTCGACCAGCATCACCGTGAGCGCCGCCCGCGCTGCGCGCAACGCACCCGCCGCGTCGGTGTCTCTCTCCGCCGCGATCGCCATCGCCCAATCCATCATGTTCGCCCGCATCGCAGCCCTGGTCTACACGCTGAACCAGGCCCTGTTCGAGATCGTTCTGCGCCCGCTCGTCCTCGGCTGCATCGTTGCGATGTCGGGGGCGGCCGTGATGGTCATGCGGGCCCGCAAAGCAGACCCTGGCGCGTCCTTCGAAGCCGGTTCAGCCGACGCGCTCGGCGTCGCCGTACGTTTCATCGCCTTCGTTGCCACCATGCTGGTCTTCGCCCACTATGCCCAGCAATGGGCCGGCAATGCCGGGATGCTGCTCTCGGGCCTCGTCTCCGGCGCGATCGATGTCGATGCGGCAACTGTTTCGGCAAGCCGTCTGTCGAGCGCCAACGTCGCGGCGACGACACCGCTCGCAACGGCAGCCATGTCGATCACCATCGCAGTCCTTGCCAACAGCATCGTGAAATCCGGCATCGCCGTCCGGCTGGGATCGCCCGCGCTTGGTTGGCCGACGGCCACCATCCTCGTCGCATCAGGCACCATCTCGATCGCTGCCGCACTGGCGCCACTGCTGATGGCGCCCTGAGCGGTAAGCAGCCTAGATGGCGACGGGCTTTTCCCGGAACCACTTCGAGATGATGAACTTGTGCCCGCGCGTGACCGGACTGCCGGCATGCTTGGTCGACATGTCGGGTCGACCTGATGCATCGACGTTCCAGAACAGAAGGCCGTCGCCCAACCGGCCGCGCCAAGACAGGCCATTTGACAGGAAAGTCGTTTCCCCGCCGTCATAATCGTCATTCAGCGCAACCAGGAGCGTCGCAATGCGCTGCCCCGCTGTCGCGAACTGGGATGAGGGGTCTGCCGATGGTTCGAGGAAATCAAAGTGCGGCCGGTACTGCTGTCCAATTTCGTACTTGAGCACGCCCAGCATCTCGCCCTGTGACAGCTTCAACCCCGCTGCCGCGCACAGGCGCTGGTTGATGAAATGCATGACGAGGTCCTGCTGGAAGGGATGTATCGTCGCCGTGCTCGACGTGCGTACATCGCTCCGCTGTCTTTGGCCAGTGCGCGGATCGATCACGAACGACGGATGAAGGAAAGCTTCGGCCGCCTCGATCAGGTATCGGCACACGTCGGGCGTGAACAGCCCCACAAGCCGCCACGCGTCTGGCGAGCGCGACAGGACTTCGCGCTCAGGCAGCGGCGCGTCGAAAACGCCGCTCGCGATCAGCGCGGCCTGCTGCGCAGCCCCGGTATCACCCAGTTCGGCCGCCCGGTTGACAAGCGAAACGGCACGCAGCGCGTCGGCCTCGCCCTCGACGCCCTGTGCAACCAGAACCGCAAGCGTCCGCATGGCAGCCGTTCCGCCGGCCTCGGCCGTATCGCGCAGCATCTCGAACGCCTGCCGGACATCACGCGGCCCGTCGACGCCGTCGAGCAGCAGGCACGCCTTGCTGTAAAGCGCATCGTGATTGCCGGCAGCCGCCGATTTGGCAAGCCATGCCCGCGCCTCGGCCTTGCGGCCCAGGCGCCCGAGCACGGCAAACAGCACATACTGCGCCCGCGAGTCGCCGGCGTGAGCCGCGCGCTCCAGCTCAGCCAGCACCTGCGGCGGGATATTCATGGATCAGCGGAACTCCGACCCGGCGAATTTCGCCGATGCGCCAAGCGCTTCCTCGATGCGCAGGAGCTGGTTGTACTTCGCAAGCCGGTCCGAGCGCGACGCCGAGCCCGTCTTGATGCGCCCGCAATTCGTGGCCACGGCCAGGTCAGCGATGGTCGTGTCCTCGGTTTCACCTGAGCGATGCGACATCACCGCCTTGTAGCCGGCCTTGTGCGCGGTTTCGACGGCCTCCAGCGTTTCCGACAGCGTGCCGATCTGGTTGACCTTGATCAGGATGGCATTCGCCGTCTTCTTCGCGATGCCCTCGCGCAGGCGCGCCGGGTTCGTCACGAACAGGTCATCACCCACCAGCTGCACCTTCGCGCCGATCGCGTCCGTCAGCCCCTTCCAGCCCGCCCAGTCATCCTCCGCCATGCCGTCCTCGATCGAGACGATCGGATAGCGCCGGCACAGATCCTCATAGAACTTCACCATGCCCGCCGGATCGAGCTTCTTGCCCTCGCCTTCAAGGTCATAGATCCCGTCATGGAAGAACTCGGTCGAGGCCGGATCCAGCGCCAGCTTGACGTGCTCGCCCGGCTTGTAGCCCGCAGCCTCGATGGCGCGCATGACATAGCTCAGTGCCTCGTCAGCCGATTTCAGGTTCGGCGCGAAGCCGCCCTCGTCACCGACATTCGTGTTGTGGCCCGCATCCTTCAGCGCCTTGCGCAGCGCATGGAAGACCTCGGTGCCCATCCGCAGCGCCTCACGGAACGTTGGCGCGCCCACCGGAAGGATCATGAACTCCTGGAAGTCGATCGGGTTGTCGGCATGCGCGCCGCCATTGATGATGTTCATGAAGGGAACAGGCAACAGGTGCGCCTGCGTGCCACCGACATAACGGTAAAGCTTCTGCCCGCGGGCGTGGGCCGCCGCATGGGCAGTCGCCAGCGAAACGCCCAGGATGGCATTGGCGCCAAGCCGTCCCTTGTTGGGTGTGCCGTCCAGCGAGATCAGCGTGCGGTCGATATGCAGCTGCTCTTCGGCCTCCATGCCGGCGATGGCGTCGAAGATCTCGCCGTTGACGGCCGCGACCGCCTGCTCGACACCCTTGCCGCCATAGCGCTTTCCGCCATCGCGCTTTTCAACCGCCTCATGCGCGCCCGTCGACGCGCCCGACGGGACAGCCGCACGGCCGATGCTTCCATTTTCAAGTTCGATCTCGACCTCGACCGTTGGATTGCCGCGGCTGTCGAGGATTTCGCGCCCGCGAATGTCGATGATGGCTGTCATGGTGGTGGCTCAGGTCCTGCAATTACGATGCGCCGCGTTCATAGCCAAACCGGTCGGGCGATGAAAGCCCAAACCCGCCGCCTCGTGGCTTTCCCGGCGCGTCGCTCCGGCAGATTCGCCAGACCCGCCCGCCGTTGTGGCTTCGCCTGCTGCGCCGGCGGGCTTACGATGGGCACCCTGAGTCGGGTTCCACCCCTTGGCCCTCGTGCCATCGGGCCCCGGCACCCATTCAGTGAGGAGATCCGCATGTCTGCCTGGCCCGTTCTTGTCACCCTTGCCGCCCTGCTCTTCTATTTCTGGACCGGCCTCATGGTCGGAAATGCCCGCCGGAAGTATAATGTCCCCGCTCCCGCCACGACCGGCAATCCCGACTTTGAGCGCGTCTTCCGCGTCCAGATGAACACGCTGGAATGGCTGCCGATCTTTCTCGTCAGCCTCTGGATCTTCTGCATGTACTGGAATGGCCTGCTCGTTGCCGTGATCGGCGCGATCTGGATCGTCGGGCGCTACATGTACGCGCACGGCTACATGGCCGCCGCCGACCAGCGCTCGATGGGGTTCATGATCCAGGCGCTCACCGTGATGATCCTCTTCCTCGGCGCCCTGTTCGGCGCGCTGGGTTCGTTGTTCTGAAGACACCCGCGATCATCCCACGCCTCCCACGGCGCCGGAACTCCACCGGCGCCGTTTTCATGCCTGCAAGGCCCGCGCGTAGAGCGACGCCCGCGTGAACCCCGCAAGCAAGGCCGCGGCGACGGCCGTGCCTGCGATCGCAAGCCAGTCTGTGCCATGCAGGGGTTCGAGATGCACGAGGTCTGACAGCACAGGCACATGGACGAGGGCCATCGTCGCCAGGACCGACACCACCGGCACCGCGAGCCCGATCCCCCCCGGGCTACGGTTCAACACCAGCGCCATCGTGGCGCTCCACGTGACAAGCATGGCCAGCACGACGCTGCGCGCATGCCCTTCGCTGGCCCCACCAGACACCAGCATCTCGAAGGCCGCCACAAGCGCAAGCGCGAGAGCAATGCCCGCAACGCCGACCCGAAGCAACGTATGCATCGGAAAGAAATGCGACGGCCCCTCGCGCGGGATAGGCCGCAGCCCGCCCGCGGCCGGTTGCTGGAAGGCCAGAAGCGCGGTCGGATGGATGACAAGTTCCAGGATCACGATATGCACCGGCAGATAGAGGATCGGGTTGTCCAGCAGCGGCACCAGCGCCGCGCTCAACACCAGGGGGATATGGACCAGCAACAGATAGATGAAGGCAAGCTGCAGGTTCACGAACAGCTGCCGGCCTTCGGCAACCGCATCGGCGATGGTCCGGAAATTGTCATCGAGCAACACGATGGACGCAACCTCGCGCGCACTCTGCGTGCCCCGCTCGCCCATCGCGATGCCCACATCCGCCGCCTTGATCGCGGGCACGTCGTTGACGCCGTCCCCGGTCACTGCAACGGACTCACCCGCCGCCCGCAGCGCCTCGACCAGCTTGAGCTTCTGGAACGGCGTCGCCCGCGCGACCACATCGGCATGCGCCAGCGCCTCGGCTGTGGCGGGCCCATCGATCGCGTCCGCCAGCAGCACATGCGGATCACCCCCGCCCAGGCCAATATCACGCGCAACCGCCCGCGCCGTCAGCGGATGGTCGCCCGTCACCATGATCACGCGGATGCCCCCGGCCTGGCAGCGCGCAACGGCCTCGCGCACCCCCTCACGTACGGGATCCTCGAACGCGATCAGCCCCAGGAACGTGAAGCCGCCTGCGGGTTCCCGCGTGATGTCGTCGCCTGACGCAAGGTCCCGCCGCGCGACCGCAATCACCTTGTGGCCGCCTTCCGCGAGGCTCTCGAGCTGCGATCGCCACGGCCCCGGATCGAGCCCCCCGTCGCAGAGGCCAAAGACCGTCTCCGGCGCACCCTTGAGCGCGGCAACCAGCAACCCGTCGCCGGCGTCCACGATGCATGTCTCGCGCCGCCTGTCTTCGGTGAAGGGAAAGGCCGAAAGCCGGCGCAGGGATGCCGCAGGCGCACCCTCGAGCAGAGCCACATCAAGCGGGTCCCCGCTCTCGGCCCGCGCGGCCAGTCGCGCGACCGCCAGCACATCGACCTGCGGATGACCGGCCGCGGGCACCACATGCGCCAGCGCCAGCCGTCCCTCGGTCAGCGTCCCCGTCTTGTCCGAGCAGATGCAGGTCAGCCGGCCGATATTCTCGACCGCAACCGCCCGCCGCACGAGCGCCTTGCGATGCGCCAGCCGATAGACACCGACACCCAGGAACATGGCCATGACCACCGGAAATTCTTCCGGGATCGCGGCCACGGCCAGCGTCACCGCACTGAGAAACGCATCCAGCAGCCCATGCCCCTGCACAAGGCGCACAGCGGCCAGCAGAAGGCAAAGCGCAATCGCGCCGCGCAGCATGACGCCTACAAGCCGCCCCGCCGACTGCTGCAGCGGCGTCAGGGCATGCGGACCCTGCAGCGCCGAGCGCACGATGTCGGCATAGAGCGTGTCACGGCCGGTCGCCACGATGCGCACACGCGCCGGGCCGGTCAGGAGGCGCGTGCCAGCCAGGCACCACTGCGCCATGTCGAGCGCCGGAGGCACGCGCGCTCCCGAGAACGGAACCTTGCGCACGGGCCAGGCCTCGCCGGTCAGCGCGCTCTCGTCGACCTGCGCCTGAACGCCCTCGACCAGGATCCCGTCCGCCGGGAAAGGCTCTCCCGCCTGCACCTCAACCACGTCGCCTACCACCACGTCATGCGCCGAGACAAGATGCGCGGCGCCGCCGCGGATCACCACAGCCTGCGTCGCAAGCCGGCTGGCCAGCCCCTGCGTCGAGGCCTGCGTGCGCCGGTGAAGCCACGCATCCATGCCCATCAGCGGTACGAGCGCCAGCGCCAGCACGGAAGCCTCGGCATAGTCCCCAAGGATGGCAAACAGCAGGCTGACGCCCGCGAGAAACCAGATCATCGGGTCGCGCAGCGTATCGCCCAGCGTTTCCCTCCACGACGACGGCGGCACGACCAGAATGTCGTTGGGACCAGACTGTGCGAGCCGCGCGGCCGCCTTGGCCACGCCGAGCCCCTCTGCCCCGCGCGCAAGGTCGGCACTGGCACGTTCGGGAATGGGGCGAAGGCTCATCCGTCTATGGTCCTGAAGCGCAAGCGCGCATTTTACCATGTCTGCAGCGGCCCCAAGTCACCGCCTGCACACCCACCTAGCATCCGCCCGTCCCCGGATGCTAGGGAGTGCCCCTGTTCATGTTCAGGCAAGACTCAAGGACAACAGCACCATGGCCGCCATCACGCTGAGGAAGTGGAACCTGCAACTCGGGCAAGGCAAACCGCTGTTCGTGATCGCCGGTCTCAACGTGCTCGAGAACCTCGACCTCGCGCTAACCGTGGGCCGTCACCTCAAGGACGTGACCGGTCGGCTGGGCCTGCCCTATGTCTTCAAGGCCAGCTTCGACAAGGCCAACCGTTCCTCGATCAAGAGCTATCGCGGCCCCGGCCTCAGGGACGGCCTCGCCATGCTGGCCGAAATCAGGAAGACGCTCAACGTGCCCATCGCGACCGACCTGCACGAGATCGACCAGGCCGAGCCTGTCGCCGCGGTCGCCGACGTCGTCCAGATTCCGGCCTTCCTGTGCCGCCAGACCGACCTTGTCACGGCCGCCGCGCGCGCAACCGAAGCCAATGGCGGCTGGCTCCACGTCAAGAAGGCCCAGTTCCTCGCCCCCTGGGACTGCAAGAACATCATCACCAAGGTCCGCGAGGCCGCGCCCAGCCTCGACATCGTGCTCTGCGAGCGCGGGATATCATTCGGCTACAACAACCTCGTCGTCGACATGCTGGCGATCGGCGAGATGCACAGGCTTGGCGTCCCCGTGACGATCGACGCGACCCATGCGGTGCAGTTGCCCGGCGCCGACCCGCGCACCAGTGGCGGCTCGACCGGCGGGCGGCGTGAAGGTGTCCCTGTGATCGCACGCGCAGCCGTTGCTGCCGGCGCCGACGGCGTGTTCCTCGAGTTCCACACCGACCCCGACAAGGCCCTGTGCGACGGCCCAAGCTGCCTGCCGCTCGACAGCGCCGAACGTCTGCTCACCCAGCTCAAGGCCATCCGCACCGCGGTGGCCTGAGCCTTCCCTCAGACCAGACGGCTCTGGTGCAGCGCCGCTTCGATGAAGCTCGCAAACAGGGGATGCGGCTCGAAGGGGCGTGACTTGAGTTCCGGATGGAACTGCACGCCGATGAACCACGGATGGTCCTGCCGTTCGCAGATCTCCGGCAGAAGCCCATCCGGTGACATGCCCGTGAAGATGAACCCGGCCCGCTCGAGCTGGTCGCGATAGGCCAGGTTCACCTCATAGCGGTGGCGATGCCGCTCCTCGATCTCGTTGGCACCATAGATCTCGGCCACCTTGCTGCCGCGCTTGAGCACGGCGGGAAACTTGCCCAGCCGCATCGTGCCGCCCAAATCGCCGCCCGATTGCCGCTTCTCCAGCTGGTTGCCCTGCATCCACTCGGTCATGAGGCCGACCACCATCGTCTTGCAGGGACCGAATTCGGTCGAGGTCGCATCCTCAAGGTTAGCCAGGTTGCGCGCCGCCTCGATCACGGCCATCTGCAGCCCGAAGCAGATCCCGAAATAGGGAACCTTGCGCGTGCGGGCAAAGCGCGCCGCCTCGATCTTGCCAGGCGTGCCGCGTTCACCGAAGCCACCCGGAACCAGGATGCCATGCACGTCCTCCAGCTGGTGGATGTGCCCCGGTTGCTCGAAGACCTCGGACTGGATCCATTCGACCTTCACGCGCACATTGTTCGCAATGCCGCCATGCGTCAGCGCCTCGTTGAGCGACTTGTAGGCGTCCTTCAGCCCCGTGTACTTGCCAACGATCGCGATCTTGACCTCGCCCTCGGGCTCCTTCACGCGCTTGACCACGGTCTGCCAGCGCTGGAGCTTGGGGGCCTCGGCGTCGCGGATGCCGAAGATCGCCAGGACCTCGTCGTCGAAGCCCTGCGCATGATAGGATAGCGGCGCCTCATAGATCGTCGACACGTCCAGCGCCTGGATGACGCTCGACGGTCGCACGTTGCAGAACAGCGCGATCTTGCGTCGCTCCTCGGCCGACACCTCGCGGTCCGACCGGCACAGCACGATGTCGGGCTGGATGCCGATCGAGCGCAGTTCCTTCACCGAGTGCTGCGTCGGCTTTGTCTTCAGTTCGCCCGAGGCCGCGATATAGGGCACCAGCGTCACATGCACGAACAGGCTGCGCTCGCGGCCCAGCTCATTGCCGACCTGGCGGATCGCCTCGAGGAACGGCAGGCTCTCGATGTCGCCCACCGTGCCGCCGATCTCGCACAGCACGAAATCGACATCGTCGCTGTCATTCAGCACGAACTGCTTGATCGCGTCGGTCACGTGCGGAATGACCTGGATCGTCGCACCCAGATAATCGCCGCGCCGCTCGCGCGAGAGAATGTCCAGATAGATCCGCCCCGTCGTGACGCTGTCGCCACGGGTCGCCGAGACGCCGGTGAAACGCTCATAGTGCCCGAGGTCAAGATCGGTCTCCGCCCCGTCATCGGTGACGAAGACCTCGCCATGCTGATACGGGGACATGGTACCCGGATCGACGTTGAGATAGGGGTCGAGCTTGCGAAGCCGGACCTTGTAACCACGCGCCTGCAGCAGCGCGCCGAGGGCTGCCGAGGCAATGCCTTTACCGAGGGAGGAAACCACGCCGCCGGTGATGAAGATGAACCGCGCCATGGACCCTCACAGTAAAGTTTTTATGTCGACTGGAACAATGGAATTTTGACGCGCGGCGTGGAACGCGTTTCACGCAGCAGGCACGAAAAGGCGCGAGAAAAGAAGCCTAATTCCCGCCGCCGCCTGCAGGCGCCGCCGGAGCTGGCTGCGCAGGCTGTGGATTGGCGGGTGCCGGTGTCGCCGGTGCAACGGCTGCAGGCGCTGCCGGTGTCGACGTGGCGGGTGCAGGAGCTGGCGCCCCGGGGACAGGCGTCGCCGGTGCGGTCGGCAGCGGCGTGGGCAGGCTCGGTGCACTCGGCGCGCTGGCCGGAACATCCGGAAGCGTGCCCAGCGGCTTGTCTTGAGAGGTCACGTCGCCCCACGGATTCGACGTCCCCGTATTCTTGGCAATCAGCGCGAGCGCCAGCGAGGTCGAGATGAAGATCGTGGCCAGGATCACCGTGGTGCGCGTCAGCACGTTCGCCGTGCCACGCCCGGACATGAGCCCGCTGACGCCGCCACCCGTTCCAAGCCCGAGCCCGCCGCCCTCCGAACGCTGGAGCAGGATCACGACGATCATGGCGATGCAGACAAGAACTTCGATGGTGAGCAGAACGGCGTACATGCGTGACCTGGCATAGCGTGAGGAACGCGCCCCATCCCGCCCGGTCGCCCGGACAAAGGGAAAAGCGCAAAAAGGCGGGGGCTATGTAGCCCAACCAGCGGTTTGTTGCTACCCCGCCACCAGCATGAAATGTGGTTTCACCCCGGCCTTGTCGAGATCCTGCCCCGAAATTGACACGCCGCCCCGTTCTCATGGCCCAACGCAAGAGGTTCCCCCGATGCCACGCTTAACCAGCCTGAAGCTTGCGATCGCGCTGGCCCTGTGCGCGGCCGCACCGGCCACCAGCCTCGCCCGGCCCGCCGCCGACCGGCCCGCCGCCGCACAATTTGCCGCAGTCCGCAACGCAAGCCCCGGCAAGCCGATGGTGCACGGGACCTACACCAATGGCTGCATCGCCGGCGCCAGCCCACTCGCCGCTGATTCGCCCCTCTGGCAGGTCCTCAAGCCCTCCCGCAACCGCGCCTGGGGCCACCCCACCCTCGTGCGCATGGTCGAGGATGTCGCCCGGCAGCTCGCCGCTGACGGCCATCGCGGCCTTCTCGTCGGCGACCTCGCGCAGGCCCGCGGCGGCCCGATGCCCTACGGCCACAACTCGCACCAGACCGGCCTCGACGCCGACATCTGGCTGACCCCGCTTCCCGAGCGTCGCCTGACGCCGACCGAACGCGAGAGCTTCGCGCCCCCCTCGATGGTCGACCTCGACACCGTCGCCGTGACGCCCGCCTTTGGCGCAGCCCAGGTCGCCATGCTGGCCCGCGCCGCCGAACACCCCGACGTCGAGCGCATCTTCGTCTCGCCCCCCATCAAGCAGGCCCTGTGCGAACGCACGCAAGAGGCCGACCGCGCCTCGCTGCGCAAGATCAGGCCCTGGCGCGGCCACACCGCGCACATGCACGTCCGCATCGCCTGCCCCGCCGACAGCGACACCTGCAAGGACCAGGACCCCGTCCCCGAAGGCGACGGCTGCGGCCCGGAGCTTGCCTCCTGGCTCGCCGACCCCTCCTGGCGCACCACAGGCACGCGCCCCTATGTCCCCGAAAAAGGCCTCAGGCTGAATGCCATGCCGCAGGCGTGCCGCAAGCTGGTGCAATAACCAACCTGTCTCCCGGCCATGCTACCCTCAAGCGCATGAGTAGCGCCCAGCGCAACGCGGTCAAGGCACGGAAGACACGCTCAGCGCCGTCATTTACAAATTCCCGCATATGATTTCTACAGAGCTCTGGTTGATCCGAGCCTATCGACCGCAAAGGTCGTAAATGCGGAACTCCAGGCCCGCGCCAGCACGGGCAACGAGCATGACGGTGCAACTCTCTGACCCGATACGGACCGACTCCCCGACAGCGCTGTCGGTGAGCACGCGCGCATCTCCATTCTGCAAGAAGAATACATCGCCCCCTTCGCCTTCGGCCACGAGGCCGCCGCGAACAGGATGAAGCGTCACCCCGTGAAAACCGGCGCCAAAGCCCCTCGATACGAACACTTCTGATAGATCTGGAATGGCAAACGGCTCGACCGTTCCTGCGTCTGCATCTATGAGAACAGCACTTTCGGGAATGACTTGAGTGTGATGCGCCAGGAACGTGTTGGGTTGTACGCCGCGCGTGACAACGAACCGCCCGGGTCCGCCCGGTGATGTTCCAGCCGCTCCCAGATCGCGACGTACCCCTTCAGCGGAAGTGATGTGAAAAGTCGTCGCGCGGGCTTCAGAACTGTAGCAGATGGTGAGCGTATCCAACCTCCCAGCCAACCAGCCATGAAAACGTGTAACGCCTTCACGGCATGCGATGCCTGACGACGGATCAGGGCATGGGACTTGTGACCTCTGCATTGAGAGCGCACCAGCCTGAAAATCAACGGTCTGGGAGTTTTCTGGGCCAGAAAGTACGACCCCTGTCGGCGCCTCGCAGATCACCAACGCATTGTTTCTGCCGTACCGCTCCCAAGGAACAAAACCGTGCTGATCCAGGCGGTACTGCTCTCGGGCAACGAAAGCGTTCTGCTCTGGATTGAATGCAAACACGTCGAGCGTACGATCAAGGTCATATCCCGCGTACAACACGATGTCACCTTGACGCGCCGTTCTGTAGAACGCCGAATTCGATGCTGGGGATATCGCATAACTTTGATCTGCAACGACCGTCTGAGGGGCGGTCAGAGGCTTCAGCAGCGCAAAGATGCCGAAGAGCAGCGCACAGATACCGATGATCCAGCCCGCAATTCGCAATGTCCAAGAAAACATGATCGACTCCCCTGATCACGGCCTCATGAGGGCACGGACAATGCTGCGGGATCAAGGCGGGGGCGTGGGCAGACGTCCAAGCTTGATCTCGGGAACGGCGCGATTGTTGCCTGCTGCTGCGATGCAAAGACCTACCGTTCAGTAGCCGCAACATTCATCCCTGATCCGACAACTGCAGGGTGTATGCCCTTGTGCCGCCCAATAGCCAGTCGTTTCGTGTCGCCCAGACCGGCCACGCGGGCCGCATGCAGATGGGGGACACGACATGAAACTCGCAATCAGGACACTCGCGGTGCTGCTCGCCTTGTCATCGACGGCGGTGGCGGAGGACTGGACGAATGTTCCAATCATTGGAGGCAACGGGTTCATAATCTATGACGATGAGCCGGTACTAGGCGACACGGTTGTAGCTAAACCGAACCTGCCAGCATCATTAGATTTCGTGGTGCAAGTGGGGTGCAACCAAATAGATGTCTCACCATTTGGTGCACCGTACAATTGCCCCCCGGGCACCTACATACAGGGGGCAACGTTCCCGATTTCAGTTTCCCAATTCGCCCGCTCGGACCGGCTCGACAGCGTTTCAGGCCGCGTATCGACACTAGAGGCAAGTGTATCCACTTTCGCGACGACAACGAGCCTCAACGGGGTTGCCGCACGGGTTGCCGCGATAGAGGCGAGCGTGGGCTCTTTGGCCACGACATCGAACTTGAACGCCCTCTCCTCCCGGGTGGCAGGTGCCGAAAGCCAGCTAGCGGCAATTCGGAACAGCGTCTCTGATCTTGCAGCCTTTGTGCCTGAGGCACTCGGCGACATTCGCCGCCAAGCCGACGAAGGCTCCGCAATGGCCGCCGCGATGACGACCGTCGCCCCTGCCGACGGCAAGGCCAACCGGATCGGGTTCAACACCGCCACCTACAATGGCTCGACGGCCGTGGCGGTCAGCTACTCGCGCGCGGCCGGCGATGTCGACTTCAATGTCGGCGTGGCGATGGCGGGTGACAACGCGATGGTGAAAGCGGGTGCGGGGTTCAGTTGGTGAGGATGGACCCGAACACCCTGTCACCACATCCATGCCCAAAATGTAACCTAATGTGCAACCCAACCCCTCCGGCTCCACCGGGCGCGGCCGCGCAACACCGCCACCGGTCGTCCACCGACATCCGCGCGAGGGGTATGTGTGCAGCGACTGGAAGAAGTTGCTGGCGGATGGGGTGAGATTCGAACTCACGGAGGGCGTGAACCCTCGCCGGTTTTCAAGACCGGTGCTTTAAACCACTCAGCCACCCATCCGGAACGCGCGACCAGCGTGCGGGCGGTCAGTTACCATGCACCGACGCGCCGATCAAACCCCCTGCGTTTGTACCTCCCTAACCATGACCGCGGTCAGCATCGCCAAAACAAACATCTTGACGCTCGCAGAAAGCGCCGAAACGCAAGCCAGGGCCACGTTCCCATGTGAAATCGCCGCAAAATTCCGTCTTGCGTGCAGGCCCCGGCTTCGCCATTCTGTGCGCCGCGAATGGCTTTGTAGACCGACGTGCATGAAGACGTGCCGCAAGTGCCTGATACCAGTTTGGCCTTTCTCAAAGACCTTGGTGTTGGTTTAGCGTCCCGCCGACATCTCCCTCACTCACAAGTCAGCCGCAGTTGGCACGCCCGCAGGTAGTCTGCGGCGCGGCCTTGGTTTTGTGAAGGAATGGTCTGATTATGACGACTGGCGTGGTAAAATTTTTCAACACCTCCAAGGGTTTCGGCTTCATCGCACCCGATGGCGGCGGCAAGGATGTGTTCGTGCACATCACGGCCCTGCAGCGTTCGGGCATCCAGAGCCTCGACGAGGGCCAGAAGGTCAGCTTCGAGACGGCGCCCGGTCGTGACGGCCGCATCTCCGCCGATCGCCTGAAGGTCATCTAAGCAGCTCGACAAGGCCGCTTGAGCCACCGGCGCCGATCCCGCGAACCGGGGCGGCGCCGGTTTTTTTATGCCGCGAACACGTGCATGATGGGCCATGGCCAAGCCCGCAAACGTCATCGTCCTCCTGCTCGACAGCCTCAACCGGCACATGCTGGGCGCCTGGGGCGCACGCGAATTCGCAACCCCGAACATCGACCGCCTCGCCGCGCGCGCGCTGAAATTCACGACGCACTACACGGGCTCCCTCCCCTGCATGCCGGCGCGCCACGACATTCTCTGCGGCGCCTGGGATTTCCTCTGGCGCCCCTGGGGCTCGGTCGAGATCTGGGAAGACGCCATCACCCATCCCCTGCGCAAGGCCGGCGTCATCACGCAGCTCATCTCGGATCATCCGCATCTCTTCGAGACCGGCGGCGAGAACTATCATGTCGACTTCACCGCCTGGGACTACCAGCGCGGACACGAGGGCGATCCCTGGAAGACGCGCCCCGATCCCAGCTGGGCCGGCGCCCCGCGCTTCGGCCGCGGGCACATGCCCTATGACGCCTCGCGCGGCTGGTTCCGCGGCGAGGAAGATTTTCCAGGCCCCCGCACCATGGCCGCAGCCGCGCGCTGGCTCGACGAGAACGCGGGCCATCACAACCGCTTCATGCTGTTTGTCGACGAGTTCGACCCCCACGAGCCCTTCGACACGCCCGAGCCCTGGGCCTCGATGTACGACCCCACGTGGGAAGGCCCGCACCTGATCTGGCCGCCTTACATGAAGGGCGCGGTCGCCGGCGGCACGCTGAGCGAGCGACAGGCCATGCAGGTCCGCGCCCAGTATGGCGCCAAGCTCTCCATGATCGATCATTGGCTGGGCCGCGTGCTCGACGCCATCGACCGCAACGATCTCTGGAAGGACACGGCCGTCGTCCTCTGCACCGACCACGGCCATTACCTGGGCGAGAAGGATATCTGGGGCAAGCCGGGCGTGCCCATCTATGACACGCTGGGCCGCATCCCGCTTCTCGTCGCCTGGCCGGGCATGGCCCCGCGCGAGATACCGGCGCTGACCACCAGCGTCGACATCTTCGCGACCCTCGCCGACATCTTCGATGTTTCGGTGCGCCAGCGCACGCACGGCGCCTCGCTGCGCCCGCTCATCGAAGGCACCACGTCAGCCATTCGCGAATGGGCCCTGATGGGCGTCTGGGGCCGCGAGGTGCACGTCACCGACGGACGCTGGAAATACGCCCGCGCCCCGCAGGGCCGCAACGAGCCGCTGGCCATGCTCTCCAACCGCTGGTCGACCATGCCGACCCACGTGCTCTCGCGCGCGCAGGAACTGCCGCTTCCCGATGAACGCGCCATTCTTGCGCGCATGCCGGGCAGCAGCGTGCCCGTCATCAAGCAGGTCTGGGATGTCTCGAACCAGCTGCCCTTCTGGGCCTGGGCAAAGTTCAGCGGCAACCATGCCTATGACACCGGCAACGACCCGGACGAAAACGAGAACCGGGCGGGCTCACCCGACGAGGCGCGGCTGACCGAAATGCTGTCGGCGGCCCTCCACGCCGTGGAGGCGCCGCCGGAACAGTTCAAGAGACTGGGTCTCTGACGCGCTGGGCCTTAGCGCCCGAGCTCTGCGTGAAGCTGCTGCACGAAGCCCTGTGGCAGGTTCAGACGCTGCGCCAGCATGGCGAGGTAACTGCGCTCGCGTTCATTGACCTGGTCGATCACGATGGCCGACGCCGTGTAGAGCTGCGCCGCAACCTCCGGCGACGAGGCATGCTGCGCGACGTCCTCGATATTGAGCGGGCGCGCCATTTCGCCCAACAGGAATGACTTCTCCTCCGACGTCAGCCCGGCCTGCTCCATCTGGCCCATGATCTTCTGGCTCTCGGCGCGGTCGACCTCGCCATCGGCCTTCGCCGCGGCAATCATCGCGACCAGCACGGCAGACCCAAGCTGGTTCTGCTGCTGCGGGGCAACATCGTGCAAGGGGCCGGTGGCAAAGCCGCCCTGGCCCTGCGCCTGACGCTGACCGCCCTGCATGAAGTCACCGACGCCCGGCATGTTCGACAGGACGCCGCCAATCGTACCGCCGATGCCGCCGGTGCGCTGGCCAGGCGGCAGCTGGCTCTGCCCTTCCTTGTGCTTCTGCCAGGCCTGGTAGGCCAGCGTGCCGACCAGCGCAAGGCCACCGATCTTGGCCACATCACCAAGGCCCGCCTTGCGCGCGAGCGCGCCGCCAAGCACGCCGGCTGCAAGCCCTGTGGCCATGCCGCTGTTCATGAACTGGTTGAGAAGCTTTCCGGCGTCGATCGTCATGGCTCACTCCGTGATGCGGGATCCGTTCCGCTTAAATTGTGTGCCATTCACCAACTTCAATAGGCCTCACGCACCAAACCGGTCGAGAATCCACGGCACGATCACATCCATGACCTTGTCCACGTCAGGGGCATCGCTGGAACCAAAGGGCGGCTCGAAATAGTGCCGCGCATTGGGAAAGTCCACATAGGTCTTGTCCTTTGCGGCGATCGCGTTGAACATCGGGATCGCATCGGTCTTCGGGAAGATTTCCTGGTCCTTGCCCGCGTTGATGAACAGGGACGGCTCGGTGATCTGCGGCAGGTCATGCATCTGGTTCGCCTGCGACGACAGGCCCGACCACGTCGACAGCCACGCATGTGGCGTGGCCTGCCGGCCGAAGCCGAAGAACTTCCAGTTCATCAGGTCCGGCCGCGGCGAGAAGATCGACCCGTAGTCGCGCTGTGACGGGTCGAGATGCTGCGCCACGTAATGCAGGTTCGCCATCGTGCGATAGATCGTCAGCACGGGCTCGAAGGCCTCGCGCCGCAAGACCTCGCGCTGCCGCGCAGGCGGCAGTCTCGCGAAGTCGGGATCCTGGTGCAGGTCTTCGGCCCGTCGGTTCTCGGCAATCATGGCCCGCGCGATCGCATCGATGCGGGCAACCCGCGCCACCTGCGCTGCACGAAAAGCTTTGACGAACGCGTCGTCATAGGTACTCCAGACCGCATCCGAACCGTCGAAGGCGCGCGGGGTCACGAAGCCATTGCGCTCGTCATACATGTCAAGCGCCGGATCGGTCAGGTGCGGGTTCGTCTCGTCGACGACAGCGGGATCGATGATCTCGTTCATGATCATCCCTTCGCCCTTGTGCGACGAGACATAGACCATGCCGTCGGCCGGGATCATCTCGGCCGCGTTCAGATGCGTTCGCCGGCCACCGGGTGTCGAGGCCACGCGCTTGCCTTTGCCGGCTTTCGCCTGCGCCTGGTAAAACCCGTTCAGCGCCCCGCCACCGGAATTACCCACCAGCACGACGGCTTGCACGCCAAGCCGGTTCTTCAGGTGCGAGACGCACGACCCGACATCCAGGATGATCTCCTCATGCACGGTCGTCACGTCGTTGTTGGGGTTGCGCGTGTTCGCCGCAAGACAGGCAACGCCAGCCTCGATGAGGCGCGGGATGACGTAGTGATGCGTGAAGTCCGCGCGTGGATGCATGACGACAACTGCAGTCTTGGGCTTTGACGACCCGCGCGGCCTCCAGAGAAGGCCTCTGTGCTCCCTGAAATCAGCTGCCCGCAGCATCAGGGTCTCGACCTCGCAGGCCTCCGGCTTGCGGCGCATGTTCATGGGTGCGCCTCCCCAGTACGTTTTCGAAATCAGTTGCATGGACCTGCGCCTCCAGCCGCGGCAGCGGGAATGTTTCCATGATTCACGGCTCCTTTACCAGCACGGCCGCGGTTCCCCGACGGGACGACCGAACCCTGTCCATGGTCCGGCACAATCTGGAAGAATTTGAACTGCATTAGGAACTTGGTCACATGTCTGAATTTACACTTCTTTCCGAACCCTGAAAGACATGGGTTCCAGAAGGAGTCCCGGGCCCCCCGCCCGCATTGAAGAGCCAACCCACGCCAGACACACGGAAAAGCCCGGCCGCAAAAGCGACCGGGCTTTTTTGTTTCGAGACCCGCCGCGGCGGCGCGACAGGATCTAGCTGCGCGCGAAGATCGCCTCGAGCGCCGTCATGTTCATGCCATGCTTGGTATAGTTATAGGGCGTCAGGTTCACCGCCTTGATGAAGCGACGCTGGATCTCGGTCCCGACCGCACCATCCACGCGCGGCACCATGTCGAAGTCCAGCACGTTGATGCAGGCCAGGTCCTGCTCGAACGCCTGCACCGCCCTGAGGCCCGCACCCGTCATCCAGCTCAGCAGCAGGCGGTTCGTGCCTTCATGCGCCACGACCAGCGCCGTGTGCCACCCCGCCTCGGCCAGCAGGCGCTTCATCGAACCCACCGCGCGCTCCTGCACCTCGGCAAACGCGTCGCCGCCCAGCATGCGCGCGCCGGGCTCGGCCGCCCGGTCGAACTCGAACGCCATGCGCGCCGACAGCTCCTCGCGGCTCTTCACCGGTTCAAGGATGCGTCCACCCTTGATCTCGACAAAGCCCGCGTCGACTTCAAGCTTCAGGTGCCCAGCATCCGTGTTCTCGCCGATCACGATCTCGGCCGTCTGCTGCGTGCGTGGCAGCCCGGAGCACAGCGCCCGGTCAAAGCGCACATGCGACAGCCCAGCGCCGCTCGCCAGGGCCTGCTCCCGGCCCAGCGCCGTGAGGGGCACATGGTCCGTCGACCCGGCAGCACGCACGGACGGGGCGAAGTAATCGACATGGCCGTGGCGCATCAGATAGATGCGCCGCCGGCCGATCGTTCCGGGAAGCGCCGCCACTAGATCGCACCCGACGACTTGAGGCCGGCAATGTCGGACGCTGCAAAGCCCCAGTCCGACAGGATCTGCTCGTTGTGCTGCCCTGCCTCGGGCGCCGGGCCCTGAACCTTCGGCACCGTGCGGCTGAAGCGTGGCGCCGGCGCCGGTTGCACGACGCCACCGATCTCCACGAAGGTTTCCCGCGCCTTGTTGTGCGGGTGATGTGGCGCCTCGCTCAGCGAGAGCACCGGCGCATAGCACACATCCGTGCCCTCCATCAGCGCATCCCACGCCGCCCGCGTCTTCGTCTTGAGCACCGCGGCAATCTTCGCCTTCAGCGCCGGCCACTTGGAGCGGTCCATCTGCGCCTGGAAGTCCGGGTCCGTGATGCCCGTCTTCTGCAGCAGCAGGGCATAGAACTGCGGTTCGATCGAGCCGATCGACACCCACTTGCCATCCGCTGTCTCGTACGTGTCATAGAAATGCGCGCCGCCGTCGAGCAGGTTCTCGCCCTTGCTGTCGCTCCACATCCCCATGGCCTTGAAGCCATAGAACATGGACATCAGGGACGCAGCGCCGTCGGTCATCGCACAATCGACGACCTGCCCCTTGCCGGAACCACGCGCCTCGAACAGGGCGCAGGCCATGCCGAACGCCAGATAAAGCGCGCCACCCCCGAAGTCGCCCACCAGGTTCAGCGGCGGCACGGGCGTCGCGCCCTTCCGCCCGATCGCATGCAGCGCACCGGTCAGCGCGATATAGTTGATGTCATGTCCGGCCGCCTGCGACAGCGGACCCGTCTGGCCCCAGCCCGTCATGCGCCCGTAGACCAGCTTCGGGTTCGCCTTGAGCGCCGCCTCGGGCCCGAGACCCAGCTTTTCCATAACCCCTGGTCGAAACCCCTCGAGGAGGGCGTCCGCCTGGGCGATCAGCTTGAGGGCCGTCTGCACGGCCTGCGGATTTTTCAGATCCAGTGCAAGAGAGCGACGCCCCCGGCTGGTAACGTCGAATTTGTTGGCTCCGCGGCCGCCCTTGCGGTCAATCCGTACAACTTCTGCGCCCATGTCACTCAGGAGCATCGCGCAGAACGGGCCGGGACCGATGCCCGCGAACTCGATCACCTTCACGCCGTGAAGTGGACCCATGACAAAGCCTCCGAACTTGAATAGGAAATGAGGGAACAACAGGGGTTTAGTTCATCGCGGACGGCCCTGCAAACGATAGAAGCGACTGGAGTGGTGGCATGACGTTACGATCCCTTGCAGCGACAGCTGCGTGCGTGGGCGCGCTGGTGCTGGCGCAGTTCTCTCCCTCCTTCGCCGACGGCATGCCCGACGACGACAACTTCAATCCTGTGCCCTCCGTGCCAGCGGTTCCCGCGCCCGGCGTCAAGCCGCCGGCGCCCATCCGTTCAAATCCGAAGCCTGCACCTGCACCCGTTGCACCGGTGGTCCAACCCACGGCACCCGCAGAACCAGCGCCCGTCACGCCGCCGCCCGCAGCAGCACCAACACCGGGGCCTGCCCCTGCAACACCCGCGGCACCCGTCGAACCGCCGCCTGCGCCGCCCGCGCCGATCACCACACCTTCGCCCGTGACGGTCCAGCCCGCACCGGTGCCGGCAGCGCCCGCGGCACCCAAGCCCGCACCGTCGGCAAGCAACGGGCAGACGACGATCTACGAGGTGCTGACCGTCGACGTTGTCATCAGCAAGAAAAACCCGCCCTCCGCCGTCTTGACCGTGAAGGGCACCGCACGCACCGGCGGCTGGTCCAAGGTCGAGCTGCGGCCGCTGCAGACCTTCGCCCCTGAAGTCGGCATGCGCAGCTTCACGCTGGTCGGCCAGGCGCCGGGCGGCTTTGCGACGCAGGCCCTCACCCCCGTCACCGCGACGTTCACGATTGATCCGCTCCCCGCCGACGTGAAGACCATTCGCGTGCTGAGCGAAACCAACGAGATCGCGCAGAACTTCCGCTGACGTGGCCCCAGCGCCACGCGCCGGTCAACACCACCAGGATCAGGCCAGCAACTGTCCGTCATCGACGGTAAACAGCGAGCCCGTGATGAACGAGGCGTGATCCGAGCACAGCAGCAGGACCAGGGCGTCAAGGTCGCTATCCTTGCCAAGCCTGCGCCGCGGGAAACCCTGGATCTGTTTCTGTCCACCCTCTGAATCGAACCAGTCACTGTTCAGTTCCGTGCGGATGAACCCCGGGCAGAGCGCATTCACCGCGATGTGATGGCGCGCCCATTCACGGGCCAGGCCCTTGGTCATCATCGCCACTGCGGCCTTTGACATGGAATAGGCGACAAGCCCCGGAAGCGCCTTCATCGCACCGATCGAGGCCACGTTAACGACGCGCCCCCTGATCTTGTGGTGCAGCATGCGCGCGCCGACTGCCTGCGCGACGAAGAACATCCCTTTCACATTGGTAGCCATGATCGTGTCGTAGTCGCTCTCCGACAATTCGGTCGCGCTCGACTGGATGTTGAGGCCCGCGTTGTTAATGAGGATGGAAACCGGCCCGGCGAGCCTTTCAGCCTCCGCCACGCAATCGCGCACTTGCGTGACACTGGTCACATCGAGCGTCAGCGGGACCGCAACACCACCCGTCATTTCGATGCTTTCCTGAAGCGCGATTAATCTTTCCGTTCGCCTCCCCGTGATCACAACCTTCGCACCCGCAGCGCTCAGGATATGAGCAAACCGCAAGCCGAAGCCGCTTGTTGCGCCGGTGATGAAGGCGACATGACCGCCGAGGTCGAAGCTGATGTTGCTGGCCATAGGGGTTACTCAGAAAAGGTTGCGGACTATTATCCTTAAACACGCTGGCGCGACTATCGCACGCGAGAAAAATTCTTTCTTGTTGCAGCGATCCGTGCGTATCTTCGGCCTCATGCAAATAGACGTTATCTCAGACACCATCTGCCCCTGGTGCTATATCGGCAAGCGCCGCCTGGAAAGGGCGTTGGGCCTGCGCCCGCAGAAGAGCTTCGAGGTCCGGTGGCGTCCCTTCCAGCTTGATCCCGGCATGCCGGCATCCGGCATCGACCGCCGCGAGCACCTTGCGCAAAAATTCGGTTCGCTCGAAAAGCTGAAGCCCGTGCAGGCCGCGCTTGAGCAAGCCGGGCTTGAACTCGGCATCCCGTTCGCCTTTGACCGCATCCAGCGAACCCCGAACACGCTGAACTCGCACCGCCTGATCCGCTGGTCCCATTCGCTGGGCCTGCAGGACGACATGGTCGAGGGCATCTTCCGCGCCTATTTCGTCGAAGGCCAGGACATCGGCGACACCGCCGTGCTGGCCCGCATCGGCGATGCCATCGGCATGGACGGTGAACTGGTCGAGGAGTTGCTCAACTCGGACGCCGATATTGAATCCGTCACGCAGCAGGACTCCATGGCCCGCAAGTTCGGCGTCCAGGGCGTCCCGAGCTTCCTGATCGGCGGCCGCTCGCTGATCATGGGCGCGGAAGACCCGCAGACGCTGGCCGAAATGATCGACCGCGTGATCGCCTCCGACGCCGAAGGCGCCGCTGCCGCAGGCTGAAGCGAATCCCGATTTGAAACAAGCTGTCCCCGAATGGGACACTTCCCGAAAGCGGCTTCGTACCATTTCGGGTAAGGCGCGATGAACCTTACCCATTTCTGAACCGCATTCCGCCGCGCAGCACCCAAGCTGTCCCCGGCACAGGGGTTGCAACCTCCTGAACCAACCGTGACCAGCAGGGAGCTGGGCGCGCGCAAGGTTTACAGGCGGTCTCGCACCATGAAGGGCCTTCGTCACCAAACACTCCTGCTGCTGGCGACCGGGTTTCTCGCCATGCCGAACCCGGCTGCTGCAAACAGCTTCTCGGATGGTTCGTCCTTCAACACGCCCAAGGGCACGGCCAGCGCCGACTTCAATGCGCCGGCCTCCGGCTATGGCCGCGATGCGAACGGAAATCGCACCATCGTCGACGGCCGCTTCGTGGGCCACTGCCACTTCAACAAGGATGGCATCACGCCGGGTGTCGGCTCCCGCTCCGGCGTCGCGGAATCTTCAGGTTTCCCGACCGATCCCTGCCAGGACCGCGTTGACGGCGACCGCGCAAACCTCATGGCTGTCGGCAACAGTGTCACCGTCGTGACCCAGGGCACCTACAACACGGTCATCGTGAATACCCAGCAGACCAACAATGGCAATCAGAAAGTCGTGCTGAATGGCAAGCTCAGCCTCAACTGACACCCGGTCCGGCAGCAAGCGCTGGGGTACGCGCATGGCAGCCATGCTGTTCGCGGCGACCAGCATCACGGCCTGTGTCAGCCCGACGCCACGCGCCGACGGCACCTATACCGCGCCCATCGGCGGCGCGCCCGTGATCAACAACGAGACCCAGTACTCCAACCAGCTCCGCTGCATCGGCGGGCTGATCCGCTCGCGTCCCACGCCCCCGCCCCGCATCGCCGTCGGCAACATTGCCGACTACACCGGCAAGTACGAAGCCGATGGCTCGGGCCGCAAGGTCACGCAGGGCGCCAACCTCATGGCCATGTCGGCGCTCTCGAAGGCAGGCGTCCGCCTGGTCGAACGCTTCGACACCTTCGTCGCGGACCTCGAGCTGAAATACGCCAACAACAACCTCGTGACCGACAGCACGAAGCCGGGCCTGAACGCCGACGTTCGCAGGATCCTTGCAGGCTCGATCCAGGGGTCGGACTTCTACCTGATCGGCGGCATCACCGAGCTCAATTTCAACATCCGCTCGGTTGCAGCCGACGCCTTTGCGGGTGCCACCGACATATCGGGCCTGCGCGGCACCGCGGGCGGCAAGCTCTTCGTCATGAATGTCGCGATGGACCTGCGCCTCATCAACACGCAGACCCTCGAAGTCGTGAAGGTCATCTCCTACCAGAAGCAGATCCTCGGTCGCGAGATCAGCCTCGGCGTCTTCGACTTCCTCGGCAGCACGATCCTCGACATCGGCGCCGGAGAACGCGCGCTGGAACCCATCCAGCTTGCCATCCGCGCCGTCACCGAGCGCGCGATCCTCGACATCATGCGGGACATGGAGCCCCGGGCCAGCGCCCAGTGCGGCATCCAGCTTGACTCCGCCAGCGACCCGCTGGCCGACCGTCGCGAAGCGGCTCCTTCGCAAGCAGCAGTCCCTGCGCCCGTGCAGCAGCCTGTTCGCAGGTTTGTGCAGCAGCCCATCCCGGACCAACCGGTCCAGGCTGCAAAGCAAGCCCCGAAGCCGGCAAAGCCCAAGCGTGCGCAGTCTCCAAAGAAAGCAGGTCCGTCCTTGGCCCTGCGCTCCTCAATCAACTGACCAGGAAAGGCACTGACCCATGAAGACCATCAAATCCGCCCTCGTTGCCGGCGCTGCCTTCGTTGCACTCTCGAGCGTTGCCGCCGCCACGCCCTGCCCCGGCCCGAACCCCTGCCCGCCGAACACGATCCTGAACGGCCAGCTCAGCATCGGAACGACGGTTGCCAGCGTCCAGACGCACATCACGAACGTGACGGGTGACGTCTCCGCGACAGCCGCTGCCATCGGCAACTCGCTGTCGGTCGACGTTGTCGGCGACACGACCATCGGCAACACCCAGCAGAACTGGGGCTATGTCGGTTCGAGCCTCAACGCCACGGTCGCCCACGCCAATGACGTGTCCCTGACCTCGGCCGCGATCGCCAACAGCGCGAGTATCAAGGTCATGGACTCCGACTCGCTCGTCCTGAACAACCTGCAGACTCAGGCGTGGGATCCCACGGCCACGCTTGCAGCCCACGTGTCAAACATCACGGGTGACGCAACGCTGACGGCGGCGGCGATCTCCAACTCGCTCTCGGTCGAGACGGACGCGGCGCTGATCCGCATCGGCACGACCCAGCGCAACCAGGGTCCGAACATTGCCAACGTCAACGCGACCGTCACACGGGTTGCCGGCGACGTGGCCGTGACCGGTGCGGCGATCGCCAACTCGGTATCGATCAAGAACGGCCTGTAATCCGCCTGAATGAGGAAGGGGCGCCCTCGCGGCGCCCCTTTTTCACGTCTTGTGACGCGGCTTCGGGCCGAAGACACCCTTCGTCATGAAGCGCTGCGAGGGGCCGGTCTTCTTCACGCCGGTGCCCGGCGGCTGGTGCGCGGGTACCAGCTGGTGCTTGCCCGGCCCGATCAGGTCCGACCGACCCATGGCCTTGAGCGCCTCGCGCAGCACCGGCCAGTTCTCCGGATCGTGCCAGCGCAGGAACGCCTTGTGCAGGCGGCGCTGCTTCAGGCCCGTAGGGCTCGAGACATGTTCCGCCGACGCCCGCGACACGCCGCGCAGGGGGTTGTAACCCGTGTGATACATGGCCGTGGCACTCGCCATCGGTGAAGCAAGGAACGTCTGGACCTGGTCGGCCTTGAAGCCGTTCTTTTTCAGCCAGAGCGCAAGCTCCATCATGTCCCTGTCAGTCGTGCCCGGATGGGCGGCGATGAAATAGGGGATCAGGAAATACTTCTTGCCTGCCTTCTTCGCCGCCGCATCGAACATCTCCTTGAACCGGTCATAGGTGCCGATCCCGGGCTTCATCATCTTCGAGAGTGGCCCCGCCTCGGTATGCTCCGGGGCGATCTTGAGATAGCCACCCACATGGTGCGTGACCAGCTCCTCGACATATTCCGGGCTCTCGACGGCAAGGTCGTAGCGCACGCCGGAGGCCACCATCACCTTCTTGATGCCCGGCAGCGCGCGCGCCTTCCGGTAAAGCCCGATCAGCGCGTCATGGCTCGTGTTCAGGTTCGGGCAGATCCCCGGATAGACGCACGACGGCTTGCGGCACGCGGCCTCGATCTTCGGGTCCTTGCAGGCCATCCGGTACATGTTGGCCGTGGGGCCCCCGACATCCGAGATGACGCCGGCAAAGCCCTTGGTCTTGTCGCGGATCGTCCCGATCTCGCGCAGGACCGAACCCTCCGAGCGGCTCTGGATGATCCGCCCCTCGTGCTCCGTGATCGAGCAGAACGAGCAGCCCCCGAAACAGCCCCGCATGATCGTGACCGAGTTGCGGATCATCTCCCACGCCGGGATCTTCGCATCGCCATAGGATGGATGGGGGTTGCGCGCATAGGGCAGCTCATAGACCGCGTCCATCTCGGGCGTCGTCAGCGGAATGGGTGGCGGCGTGAGCCAGAGCTCGCGGTCGGCATGGCGCTGCACGAGCCCGCGCGCATTGCCCGGATTGCTCTCCCGGTGCAGCACGCGCGAGGCCCTCGCATAGGCGAGCTTGTCCTCCATGACCTGCTCGCACGAGGGCAGCCGCACCACGGCGCGTTCCTTGACCAGCCGCGCGCCTTCGTCGGCGCTGTCCACGTCATCGGCATGCAGCTCGAGATAGCCGTCAGGCACGCAGGGCTTCATCGTCGCCACGCCGCGGATGTCGTCGATCTCCGAGAGCCTGTCACCCGCCGCCGCGCGATGCGCGAGTTCGACCACGGCCCGCTCGGCATTGCCATAGAGCAGGATGTCGGCCTTCGCATCGGCCAGGATCGAGCGGCGCACCTTGTCGGACCAGTAGTCGTAATGCGCGATCCGCCGCAGCGACGCCTCGATCCCGCCCAGCACGATCGGCACGTCGCGATAGGCCTCGCGGCAGCGCTGTGCGTAGACGATGCTCGACCGGTCGGGCCGCTTGCCCCCCTCGCCACCCGGCGAGTAGTTGTCGTTGTGCCTGAGCCGCCGGTCCGACGTGTAGCGGTTCACCATGGAGTCCATGTTCCCGCCCGTCACGCCGAAGAAGAGCCGGGGCCGGCCCAGCACGCGGAACGGTTCAGCGCTCTGCCAGTCGGGCTGCGCGATGATCCCGACGCGGAAGCCCTGCGCCTCGAGCAAACGCCCGATGATCGCCATGCCGAAGCTGGGGTGGTCGATATAGGCATCGCCCGTCACCACGATGATGTCGCAAGCCTCCCAGCCCAGCCGGTCCATCTCCGCGCGGGACATCGGCAGGAACGGTGCCGGACGCTCGGGCTTGGCGCGGCTGAAAAGATGAGGAGCTGCTTCCATGATGCGCGCTGTGTGCCCGCTCTGGCCGCCGCGGTCAATCGATGATGCCGCTCACGAACGCCAATCGGCTTGTTAACCAGCTATCTGCCCCGAAACACAGGGCCTGCCTGTTACACGAGATACACTTTCGTCAGCTGTTTTTCGTTCTCCCTCTTCCGTTTGTTGATCCGAAAAGGCCGTCCTCGCCCAATCAAGAACAATATAGGAACAATCCCGCCGCAGCGACAGGTGCCAAATCGCCGCGCCCCGCCGCACACCGCGTCGCATCACCTATAGTGGGCAACACCAACCGGAGTCCCGCCATGCTCAATATCATCTGCCGTATCCTGCTGGCCCTCATCGGCGCAGGCGCCCTCCTCATCGCGGCCCAGGCCTGGCTGCAGCCCGACCATCTTGCAGGCCAGATCGGCTTCGTGCTGGTCGGAGACCTCGGCCACTCCTCACTGCGTGCCGATATCGGTGGCTTCTTCGCAACCTCCGGCATCTTCATGCTGCTGGCAGCCCTGCGCGGCGAGCGGCCGTTCCTCCTTCCCCCGCTGCTGCTCGTCGGCCTCGCACTCGCCGGCCGCCTCGCCACGGCAGCGCAGACCGGCTTCATCACGGCCTACACGCAGCCCGTCACCATCGAGGCCATCACGCTCGTCGTGCTGCTTCTGGCGTGGACGCAATTCCGCAGGGCCTGAGCCCTTCGGGCCACACCGCAAAACGACACCCTGAAAACACCCCTGCGGGGTAAGCGCCGCAGCGCGTTCCCCCCCAAGGCGAAACCAGGGTCGAGGCTTTCCGGCCACGCTACCGGCTGGTTTACGCTCTCGCCCCAAGCCTGTGCCGCGGAAGGGATTAACCCATCAAGCTGCTGATACGGATAACAAAGCCGCCACCGACCTACCCCGGTCGGCCCGTCAACCGCACCTGCAGTATCAACTGGAAAACGGTACGTTGCTTTGATTATAGTCACCGACGCTTTGGGGGGCCTTGTGCGTGTCTGAGACTTTGGAACATCCGTCCGATACATCCGACGCTGCGCCAGACGCTGGCGCTGAGGCCGAAAAGCCGTCCGCTGTCGACGCCATGGTGCCGGCAGGCCTCCTGAAACTGTCGGGCTCCGATGCGCTGGGCGCAAACCCCTGGACGCGCGAGAAGCCCGTCGCCTCCGCGTTCGGCCTCACCGCCGAGGACTTCGCCGACGGCAGGATCGAGAAGCAGCAGGAAGCCGCGCGCAACGAGATGGTCGAGTACCCGTGGCGCATGACCTCGGCGTTCCTCCTGCCGGTCACCGCGTTCATCGCACTCTACATGCACCAGTCGGGTGACGTCAGCTTCCTCGATCCGCAGATGATCACGAACCCGGCGAACCTGCCGCCGTTCATCTGGGTCGCCTATCTCGGCGCATCGCTGGTGCTCGGCGCGATCGCCGCCTACGCACAGACGCGGGTCAACGCCAGCGCCGTGAAGAAAAGCGAGAAGGCCACCAAGATCATCCGCCAGAAACAGGCCTTCGCCGACGCCAAGGCCGAATGGCACAACGACCTCAAGGCCCGCACCACGACGGCCTTCTGGCGCGAGGAAATCCCGCGCATCGCCGCCGCCAAGGGATCAAACCCGACAACCGTCTTCAGCCAGGAAGTGGCCAAGCTCTTCGCCGCCTGGGGCTGGGAAGTGAAACTGAACCAGCGCAACGATGACTATGGCGTCGACATGTTCGCCAACGGCAAGGACGGCAGCGCCATCGTGCAGTGCAAGCACCTCGACACCGGCCCCGGCGTGCAGGACGTGCGCGACCTCGCCGGCAGCCGCCACGCCTTCAGCGCCGACTTCGGCCTGCTCGTCTCGATCCACCCACCCTCCGCCTCGCGCCACAACGGCTTCTTCTCCGACAAGGGCCAGCTCGAGTTCTGGCACCTCGGCCACCTGCTCGAGCAGTGCATCACCCTCTACACGAAACGCACCGGCGAAAAGCCCCCCCAGGACGCCACCCGCACCGAGTTCCTCAACTCCGACGGCACCCCCATCGCCTGGCAGGTCGACGAGAGCCAGGCCGCGGAGTAGAGCGTACGACCGGCCCCCTTCCATCCCGCCGCTCACGCGCCGGGAGGACTTCCCCCGTGAACGGGGGAAGAGGCAAAGGCTTGTGCACTCTCGCTTGTCTCTTCCCCCTTCAGGGGGAAGTGGCTGCGTGGCGCCGCAGGCGGCACGCAGACGAAGGGGGCCTTCAGCCCCTCACCCCACCGCCAGCTCCGCGAGCTTCTCCAGCGTCTGGCGCGCGCCCGTGAGGCGCTCTTCCGCACTGCCCCAGTCGCGCATGATGACGACCTTCTGGTCGGGGCGAACCTTGGCGCTTTTTGGGTTCTGTGCGAGCCAGCCGACGAGCTTCACCGGATTGGGGAAGGCGTTGTTGCGGAAGCTGATCGTCGCGCCCTTGGCGCCCGCGTCGATCTTCTCGACCTGCGCGATGCGGCACAGGCGCTTGATCGCCACGATCTTCAGAAGCGAGCGCACCTCGGCGGGCATCGGGCCGAAGCGGTCGATCATCTCGGCGGCAAACCCGTCGATCGCCTCCTCGCTGTCGAGCGTCGACAGGCGGCGATAAAGCGCCATCCGCAGGTTGAGGTCACTCACATAAGCCTCGGGGATAAGAACCGCCGAACCCAGGTTGATCTGCGGCGACCAGGTCTCGTCCTTCTCGGGCATCTTGCCACGCAGGCTCGCGACGGCCTCTTCCAGCATGTCCTGATAGAGCTCGATGCCAACCTCGCGCACCTCGCCCGACTGCTCCTCGCCCAGGAGGTTGCCAGCCCCGCGAATGTCGAGGTCATGGCTGGCCAGCGTGAAGCCGGCGCCCAGCGAATCCAGCGACTGCAGCACCTTGAGCCGCCGGTCCGCATTGTCGGTCAGCTTCAGGTCGGGCGGCACCGTGAAATAGGCAAATGCCCGCGCCTTCGAGCGCCCGATGCGCCCGCGCAGCTGGTAGAGCTGGGCCAGGCCGAACACATGCGCGCGATAGACGATGAGCGTGTTGGCTGTCGGAATGTCGAGCCCGCTCTCCACGATCGGCGTCGAGATCAGCACGTCGAACTTGCCGTCATAGAACGACGACATGATGTCCTCGAGCCGCGTCGGCGCCAGCTGGCCGTTGGCGACCATGTATTTCACTTCCGGCACGGCCGTCTTCATGAACTCTTCGGCATCGGCGAGATCCGAGATCCGCGGGCAGACAAAGAAGCTCTGCCCGCCGCGATAATGCTCGCGCAGGAGCGCCTCGCGCACCGTTACGGGATCAAAGGGCGTCACGAAGGTACGCACCGCCAGCCTGTCGACCGGCGGCGTCGCGATGATCGACATCTCCTTCACGCCAGACAGCGCCAGCTGCAACGTGCGCGGGATGGGCGTGGCGGTCAGGGTCAGGACATGCACCTCCGAGCGCAACTGCTTCAGCCGCTCCTTGTGCGACACGCCAAAGTGCTGCTCCTCGTCGATGATCAGAAGCCCGAGGTCGCGGAACGAGATCGACTTGGCCAGCAGCGCATGCGTGCCGACCACGATATCGACCTTGCCCTCGGCGATCGCCGTGCGCGTCTCGGCGGCCTCCTTGGTCGAGACCATGCGCGACAATTGCTGGATGCGCAGGGGAAAGCCCGCGAAGCGATTGACGAAGGTCCGGAAGTGCTGGCGTGACAGCAAGGTCGTCGGCACAACGACGGCGACCTGACGCCCGGTCATGGCCACCACGAAGGCGGCGCGCAGGGCGACCTCGGTCTTGCCAAAGCCGACGTCACCGCACACAAGCCGGTCCATGGGCAGGCCGCGCGTGAGATCCTCCATCACATCGCCGATGGCCTTCTCCTGGTCCTCGGTCTCGCCATAGGGGAAGCGGGCGCAGAACTCCTCGTAGACGCCCTGTGGTGCATCGATGACCGGCCCCTGCCGCAGCTGCCGCTCAGCCGCCACCTTGATGAGCTGCTCGGCCATGTCGCGGATGCGGTTCTTCAGCTTGGCCTTGCGGCTCTGCCAGCCCGAGCCCCCGAGCCGGTCCAGCACCGCGCCCTCGTCATCCGCGCCATAGCGCGACAGCAACTCGATGTTCTCGACCGGCAGGAACAGCTTGCCGCCATCATACTGGATCTCGAGGCAGTCATGCGGCGCGCCTGCGGCCTCGATCGTCTTCAGCCCCAGGTAGCGTCCGATCCCGTGGTCAACATGCACGACGAGGTCATTGAGCGAGAGCGCCGCGGCCTCGACGATGAAATTGGCCGATCGCCGCTTCTGGCCCTGCCGGCGCACAAGCCGGTCGCCCAGGATGTCCTGTTCGGACATGACGGCAAGGTCCTGTGTCTCGAACCCGGCCTCAAGCCCCAGCACCACCACGGCGACCGCCGCCGGATGAAGCTTCTGGACATCGTCCCACGACGCCGCCACCGTGATCGGCGACACACCGTGGTCGGCAAGGACGCCGCCCATGCGATCGGCCGAACCTGCCGTCCAGCACGCCACGACCACGCGCTTCTTCTGATCGATGAGCCACTTGATCGAGGCCGCGACACTGTCGAATACATTCTTCGAGGCCGCGACACGCTCGGGCGCAAAGTCACGCCCCTTCACCGCGCCGGCATCGTCGTGCCCCGACAGCTCGACCGGCTTGAAAGGCGTAACCTGCAGCGTCTGGCGCGCCCCGAGCGCATCGTGCCACTCGCCGTCGCCAAGATAGAGCAAGCCTGTTGCCAGCGGCTTGTAGGGCGAGGTCATCCCCTTGACCACGCCACGCGCGGCATCGCGTGCCGCCACGCGCGCCTCGTGATAATCGGCAATCAGCGCCAGGCGCGCGGTCACCGCCTCGTCCACCTGGTGGTCGAGCGTCACGGCCGCACCGGGCGCGTAATCGAAGACCGTCTCCAGCCGCTCATGGAAGAGCGGCAGCCAGTGTTCCATGCCCGGATGCTTGCGCTGCGCGCTCACCGCCTCGTAGAGCGGATCTTCCTCGAGCACGGCACCGAACGTCGCGACGTAGCCGGCCCGGAACCGCTGCACGGAAGCCCGGTCGATCGGCACTTCGTTGAAGGGCGACAGGACCAGGTCTGGCACTTCGCCGACCGACGTCTGGCTCTCGGCCTCGAACCGGCGGATCGAATCAACCACATCGCCGAAGAAGTCGAGCCGCACCGGCATCGACGCCCCGGGGGGAAACACATCGACGATGCCGCCGCGCACCGCGATATCACCAGGCTCCACGACGGCACCGACGCGCGAGAACCCGTTGCGCGCGAGGAAGGCCAGCAGGTCGTCAAGCCGCAGCGTCCCGCCCCTGGCGACCCTCAGATGCGCATCGGCTATCGCGCCGCGCGGCGGCACACGCTGCAGCGCCGCGCTGACGGTCGCGATGACGACGCACGGCCCCTTGACGCCGCCGGCCAGCGCCGACAGCGTCGCCATGCGCGCGGCCACGATCTCGGGCTTCGGCGAGACGCGGTCATAGGGAAGGCAATCCCAGCCCGGAAGCGTCAGCACCGGCAGCGAGGCATCGAAGAAACGGATGGCTTCCGCAAGGGCCGACAGGCGCGGCTCGTCGCGGGCGATGTGAAGGTGGATCGCGCCGGCCTTGCGGGCCTTCTGCGCGATCACCAGCGCATCAAATCCCTCGGGGGCGCCGGCTAAAGTCGAATATCTGTTCATAGACCTTGCTGCGGAGGCGTTCGGGCGGCTGGCTGCGCTCGCAGATCCAGTCATAGAGGTCCTGGTCCGGCATGCCGAGAAGCGCCTCGAACTGGTCGAGTTCGGCATCGTCCATCTGGTCGACTCGTTCGTCGGCAAACGGCCCGAGGATCAGGTCGATCTCCTTGAAGCCCCGGTGCCAGGCCTGGAATTTCAGCCGTTTCCTGCGATTTTCGGAATGTGTATCCATGAACTTTGTATAAGCATTCTCTTTCAGCCGGGCTAGGCATTACATATTGCTGCGCCGAAACGTCTCTGCCACCACCGGACAACATGACCTGACGGAATGGACACGCCCGCCCCCATCCCCCTCTCGCGCCCCACGCCTGACGGCTCGCTCGCGCAATCCATGCAGACGCTGACGCTGCCGGACGGCCGCAAACTTGGCTACGCGCAGTTCGGCCCGCGCGGCGCCCTGCCCGTGTTCTATTTCCACGGCTGGCCCGGCTCGCGCCTCGAGGCCGGCTTCTTCAACATCCACGGCGTCCAGATGATCGGCGTCGACCGGCCAGGCTATGGCCTGTCGGATCCCCACCACAACCGCACGCTCGCCGATTTCCCGCGCGATATCGAGGCCCTGGCCAACCACCTCGGCTTCGACAGCTTTGCTGTCGTGGGCATGTCGGGCGGCGGCCCTTACGCAGCCTCCTGCGCGCATTATTTCGGCGCCCGCCTGCACCGCGCCGCGATCATTGCAGGCCTCGGCCCGCCAGAGGCCCCCGGCATGGCCTCGAACCGTGTCGGCTTCCTGCTCGACCTGGGGCAAAGCCCCCTGCGCTCGACCGTGCTCATGAACGTGATGCGCACGCTCATCCGCCTGCCAGCCACCGAAAAGCACTTCGAGCGCATCAAGCGCAACATGCCGCGCGCCTCGAAGGACCACCAGGCGATGACCCCGGAATTCCTGCGCATGCTGCTTGCCAGCTTCCGCGAAGGCCTGCGCTCGTCTGCAAAAGGCCCCGCCTCGGATGCGCGCATCTATGGCGAGCCCTGGCACTTCGACCTCAAGGACATCCGCGTCCCCGTATCCGTCTGGCACGGCACGCACGACGCGCAGGTTCCCGTCTCGATCGGACGGCACTACGCCGCCAACATTCCCGGCGTCCGCGCCACCTTCCCCGAGCAGGAGGGTCACGTGTCGATCGTGACGAACTACCTCGAGGCCATCATCGGTGACCTGCGCGCCGGGCCATGAGACCGCAGGTCCTCTTCCCCCTCTTCGCCGACATCGCCTCGCTCCAGGGGATCGGTCCGCGTTTTGCCAAGCTGATCGGACGCCTCGCCGGCACACGGCTGGTCGATCTCATCTGGCACAAGCCCGTCTCGCTGCATGACTGGAGCCAGCAGGCCTCGATCGCAACGGCCCCCGAAGGCACGAGCGTGACGCTCAAGGTCGTGATTGTCGAGCACAAGCCCGGCCGCACCCCGCGCCTGCCCTACAAGGTCATCGCCAGCGACGACACGGGCTTCATGGACCTGGTCTTCTTCCGCGGCCACAAGGACTATCTCCAGGCACATCTGCCCGTCGGCCAGGTGCGCCACGTCAGCGGCAAGGTCGAACGGTTCGATGGCCGCCTGCAGATGGTCCACCCCGACCGCATGCTGGACGAGGCAGGCTTCGCGACCGCGCCATCGATCGAGCCTGTCTATGGTTCGACCGAAGGCCTGCCCCAGAAGACCCTCGGCCGCGCCATCCACCAGGCGCTCGATCGCTGCCCCGTACTGCCCGAATGGCAGGACAGCGCGTGGCTGCGCAAGCAGTCCTGGCCCGCCTTCCGCGACGCGTTGCGCAAGCTGCATGCCCCCCGGATGCTGGCCGACCTTGAGCCCACGACACCCGAACGCCAGCGCCTCGCATTCGACGAACTCCTGGCGAGCCAGTTGGCCCTCAGCCTCGCCCGCGCGCGCATGCGCCGGCAGCAGGGCCGCAGCATCAAGGGCGATGGGGTGCTGCGCGCGCGGGCGCTGGCCGCACTCGGCTTCAAGCTCACGCCGTCACAGGAGCAGGCGCTCGAAGAAATCTTCGCCGACCAGGCCTCCGGCCAGCGCATGCTGCGCATGCTCCAGGGCGACGTCGGTGCCGGGAAGACATTGGTCGCCTTTTTTGCGATGCTCAACGCGATCGAATGCGGCGCGCAGGCAGCCCTCATGGCGCCCACCGAAGTGCTCGCCCGCCAGCACGCGCAATCCCTGCGCCCCCTCGCCGATGCGGCCGGCGTCAGCCTCGGGCTTCTTACGGGACGCGAGCGGGGCAAGGAGCGCGACGCCCTGCTCGAGCGCCTTGCCGCCGGTGACCTCAAGATCCTGATCGGCACCCATGCGCTGATCACCGAGAGCGTGGTGTTCCAGGACCTGGGCCTTGTCGTCGTCGACGAGCAGCATCGCTTTGGCGTGCACCAGCGCCTCGCGCTCTCCGGCAAGGGCCACCTGCCGGCCGACATCCTCGTGATGACGGCAACGCCCATTCCGCGGACGCTGCAACTGACTGCCTATGGCGACCTCGACATGTCGCGCCTGCGCGAGAAGCCCGCCGGTCGCCAGCCGATCGTCACGCGCATGAGGCCGCTGGCCGACCTCGAGGAAGTCATCGATCGCCTGAAGGGGGCGCTGGCCCAAGGGGCCCGCGCCTTCTGGGTCTGCCCGCTGGTCGAAGAGAACGAGGATCTCGACCTCACGGCCGCCGAAGAGCGCTTCGACGTGCTCAACCATCACCTGCCCGGTCAGGTTCGCCTGATCCATGGCCGCATGAAGCCCGCTGAAAAGGATGCCGCCATCGCCGACTTCCGGCAGGGCAAGGCCGGCGTCCTCGTCGCCACGACCGTGATCGAGGTGGGCGTGGACGTGCCCGACGCCACGATCATCGTGATCGAGCACGCCGAGCGCTTTGGCCTCGCGCAGCTGCACCAGCTGCGTGGGCGCGTGGGACGCGGCGCGAAGCCATCCTCCTGCCTCCTGCTGTTCCAGGGCCCGCTGGGCGAGACGGCACGCGCGCGGCTCGAATGCATCTGCGGCACCGAGGACGGGTTCCTCATCGCCGAGGAAGACCTGCGCCTGCGCGGCGCCGGCGAATTGCTGGGCGAACGCCAGTCGGGCCTGCCGGGCTTTCGCCTCGCCGACCTCACGGTGCACGCCGAACTTCTCAAGGCCGCCAGCGACGACGCACGCCTCATCGTGGCCCGCGATCCGGCCCTCGAGACCCCGCGCGGCGAGGCCCTGCGGACACTGCTGTACCTGTTCCAGCAGGACGACGCGGTGCGGACCATACGCTCAGGCTGACGGGTTTCTCCGGCCAAAGGCCCGCATTCATGTTTCATAAAGCGGGGTTGGCTAGGGTCTCCACCTCACCACGAAGGCGCAAGCCATGCCACGTTTCTGGGCGATGATCCGCGGCGATCAGTTCCGCGTGACACGCGAGACCGGCGAGCAGGATACCGGGTTCTACGTCTGTCGCATCACCGAGGCGGCTGACCAGCAGGCCGCACTGATGCGGCTGCACGACGAAATCGCGCAGGAGCTGAAGACCCTCCCCTTCAAGAGGACCCCAGGCAGTCTCATCGAGATCGAGGAGATCGAGACGATCCCCACCGGCAACGAGGACTTCAGGGAAACCGGGTTCATCATCTTCGACGACTGAGGCCCTGCCGGACCAGAACTGACCATGCATGGGCCCGCCCTGAAGCGTTGACGCGGCCACGCCGCCCGCGGCAGTCTCGGCCCATGAGCACACCACCCGACCAGATCAAGTCCGCGCTCGAAGCCGCATTGTCCGGGGTCTATCCCGGCGCCGGTGGCGTGACCGATTTGCGCCAGCTCTCAGGGGGCGCCAGCCAGGAGACATGGGCCTTTGACCTTTCGACCGCCAGCGGCCCGAAGGCGCTGATCCTGCGCCGGGCGCCGGGCGGCGTTGTGTCGAAGCGCGCGACCGCAGCCCCCGACCACGCGACCGAGGCCGCCATCCTCACCCTCGCCCACACGGCGGGCGTGGCAGTGCCCGAAGTGCCCTGCGTCCTGTCCGCGGCGCATGGCATCGGCCCCGGCTATGTCATGACGCGCATCGAAGGCGAAACCATCGCCCGCAGGATCCTGCGCGACGCCGAGTACACCGAAGCCCGCAAGGTCCTCGCCTTCCAGTGCGGCGAGGCGCTGGCCCGCATCCACCGGATCCCGCGTGAGACACTGCCGCCGCTCAACGCGGTCACGCCGCGCCAGCAGCTTGCCCAGTATCTCGAAACCTATGACAGCTATGACTACCCGCACCCCGTGTTCGAAGCTGCATTCAAATGGCTTGAACAACGCCTTCCCGAGACGGGCGACCTGACGCTCGTGCACGGCGACTTCCGCAACGGCAACCTCATCGTGGGCCCCGAGGGCATTCGCGCTGTGCTGGATTGGGAGCTCACCCATGTGGGCGACCCGGCCGAGGACCTCGGCTGGCTCTGCGTGAACTCATGGCGCTTCGGTGAAACGACAAAGGTGGCAGGCGGCTTCGGGTCGGTGGAACAGCTGCTCGAAGGCTACCGCGCTGGCGGCGGCACCGGCATGACCGCAGAGCGCGTCCGCTTCTGGGAGATCTTCGGCACCCTCAAATGGGGCATCATGTGCATGACGATGTACCAGGCCTTCGCGCAAGGCACCGACCGCAGCGTCGAACGCGCCGCCATCGGCCGGCGCTCATCCGAGACGGAAATCGATCTCGTCAACATCCTCTACGACAGGCTTAGCCCGCCATGATGGACCAGCCCTCGGCCGCCGAACTCGTCACCGCCGTGCGCGAGTTCCTCGAGAAACACGCCCTTCCGCAATTGACCGGACGCACCGCCTTCCATGGGCGCGTGGCAGCAAATGCCCTGGCCATCGTCGCGCGGGAGCTCGAGCAGGGCTCCGCGGCGGCAACTGCCGAAACCGCAGGGCTGCGCGCCCTGCTGGGCTGCGCGGGAACGCTCGACGAGCTGAACCGGGAACTCTGCCGGCGCCTGCGTGACGGCAGGATCGACCCCCTCGATCCCGCCCTCGCCCGGCATCTCGTGGAAACCACGCGCGCCAAGGTTGCGATCGATCAGCCCACCTATGCCGGTTTCGTGCATTCGCCGCACCGAACCCGCTGATTTTGTTGCTTTTTTGACACTTACAGAAGTTCAATGTTTCCGCCACGCATGAACCCGCATCCCGCGTGCTAGGACACGCCGTTTGCAGGATTCGGTGGCGACATGTCGGCCGGTGCCCGGAATGTTGTGGTGACGTTGATGGCGCTCGCAGGCGTAGCGGCCACGATCGCCCTGTTCGTGTTTGCGGCCCGCGACAATCTCATCCGCTATACGCTGAACCCCAGCGGCAGCTTCGCCGAGACCCCGCAACCCGCCGCCCCCGATTACGCCTCGGCCTATGCGTGGTCGGTGCGCGACACCAGCGCCTCGCGCAGGGCCGACGTCTTCTTCATCTATCCCACCGTCTACTATTCCGGCGAGCACTGGAACGCCCCCGTGTCGAACGAAGCCGTGCGCGAGCGCCTGGGCACCATCGTGCGCCCGCTCTACGCACAGCCCTTCGCGAGCAACGCCAACCTGTTCATGCCCGTCTATCGACAGGCCGCGCCCTACACCTTCATGAGCTCCAGCGAGAGCGGTCGCTCGGCAAGGCTCGTCGCCTATGGCGACGTCAAGCGCGCCTTCGAGGCCTACCTCGCACAAGCCGCACCCGACAGGCCCTTCGTGATCGCCGGGTACGGACAAGGCGCGCTCTATGGCATGAAGCTGCTGGCCGACATGGAGCCTTCCATCAAGGCAAGGCTTGTGGCCGCCTTCCTGCTGGAAGTCGCGATCCCCAACGACGTGTTGGCCGCGATGGTCAAGGGCCTTCCGCTTTGCGACACGCCAGACCAGGTCGGCTGCGCCGTTGTGTGGCACTCCACCACGCAGACCGCGCGCGGCGACATGGCGCGCGAGAATGCGCTCGTGTGGCGGCCCTCGGGCGGCTTCGAGGCCACCCGCGGGCGCGAACTGGCCTGCGTGAACCCGCTCACCTGGTCGATTTCGGGCCGCGCGGGCAGCCCGGACATGAACCTTGGCGCAGCACGGCTGAATGGCTTCGGCCCCAGGGAAGCCGAGATCACGCGCGCCCTGACATCCGCCGACTGCTGGAACGGCCTCCTGTTCACCGACGTCGAGCCCGAGCCGATCTTCTACTGGTCAGGCCCGCGTTACCGCGACCTGTTCCCCTCGACGGTGAACCCCTTCTATGCCGACATCCAGGACAACGTGAACCAGCGTGTCACCACCTTCTGGGCCCAGCGCACCGCAGGCGCCGCCCTGGCTGAACCGGCAGTCGCCCCGGAAACGGAGGAAACGCCGCTCCCCGAGACACCGGAGGACGACACCTTGCCGCTGCCCGACACAAGCGATCCCGAACCCGCGGAAGACCTGACTACTGAGCCCCAATGATGGCGACCGAGCACACATTCATCGACGGGGCACCGCCGAGATTGTGGGTCAGGCCGATCTTGGGGCCCTTCAGTTGCCGCGCGCCGGCACGGCCCTGAAGCTGCAGGTACATCTCGTAGAGCATCCTCAGGCCGCTGGCGCCGATCGGATGGCCGAAGCACTTCAGTCCGCCATCGATCTGGCAGGGAACCTTGCCCGAGGCATCGTAAAAGCCGTCCATGACATCGTGGACCGCGCGCCCCTCGTCGCTGATGAAGAGATCCTCCATCGTCACAAGTTCGGTGATCGAGAAGCAGTCATGCACCTCGATCATCGACACCTCGTCCCGGGGATTTCGGATGCCGGCTTCCTCGTAAGCCTTTTTCGCGGCGATGCGCGCCGTGTGGAAATAACTGCCATCCCAGGAATTGTGTGCGCTCTCGAGCCCGTTCGACAGTGACAGCTGCAGCGCCTTGACCGTGATGGTGTCCTTCTTGCCCATGGCGCGCGCGATCTCGGGCGTGGTGACGATCGCGCAGGCCGCGCCATCCGAAACGCCGCAGCAGTCGAACAGGCCCAGGGGCTCGGCGATCATCGGCGCGTTCAGCGCCATCTCCTCGGTAATCGGCTTCTGCAGGTGCGCCTTCTGGTTCTTTGCACCATTGTCGTGGCTCTTGACCGAAACATGCGCGATCGCCCGCTTCAGGTCCTGCTTGGAGACCCCGTGCTTGGCCCGATAGGCCGAGGCAAGCTGCGCGAAATTGCCGGGCGCCGATCCGTTCGCGCCCCACTGCGGCAAAAGCGTGCCGGGCTGCCCCGTCGGCAGGCCGCCATAGCCGGTATCCTTGAGCTTCTCCACGCCCAGCGCCAGCGCGATATCGACAGCCCCGGCCGCCACGGCATAGACCGCGCCGCGAAACGCCTCCGACCCGGAGGCACAGAAATTCTCGACCCGCGTGACCGGAATGTTGGGAAGACGCAGCGCGACCGATAGCGGCGTGCCGCCCTTTCCGACGGACTGTTCATCGATATGCGTCGAGAGCCACGCCGCCTGCACCTGGCTCGTCTCCACCCCGGCGTCCTGCATCGCCTCGAGATACGCCTCGACCATGAGCTCTTCCGCTCCCATGTCCCAGCGCTCGCCGAACTTCGAGCAGCCCATCCCCAGGATTGCGACCTTGTCCTTGATGCCCGTAGCCATGTCCGTCACTCCAAATGGTGAACCGATGATGATCCCTTAACCCGGGCCCGACAATGCCCAATCGGCGCCTCAGACGGGCGCTGCCTTCCAGAAATAGCGCCGGAAGCCACGCCGGTCGTCGAAATCCTTGACCCTGAAGACCATGCGCATCCGCGACCCGGAGTCGACGCTGCCCACGTCGACATCCGTGAAATCCGCAAGGAACCGGCCACCCTCCTCGAAGGTAACCATGCCGTAGTGCTGCGGTGGATCCTGCGAATAGGTCAGGTAGTCCGCCGACCAGGACAGCACCTTCCCCTCAAGCTCGGCGAACGAGAACGGCTTCTGCTGGTCGACCGCCTTGCAGTTCGGATTGACACAGATGCGTGTGCGCGGGAACTGGGCCGTGCCGCACTTCTCGCACTTGCCACCCACAAGCCCGAACAGCATGTCGCGCTTGCGATAGGTCACAGTCAGCGCCGTCTTGTTGTCCTTTTCCGCGCGCATGCCCTTTTCCATCTCGACCAGCCCGTTGAAGGCAAGCCACTTCATGTAATTCGTCTCTTCCTTGCGGCGTGCGAGCGACCCCTTGACACCCCGCCGCGGACGCGCCCCCTCGATGCCGGCCCCCACCTCGAACAGCAGCGCGTCGCAGCCCTGGCCAAACGCCGCAACCAGGATCTTCTGCCCGGGCTTTGCTTCTTCCAGCGCAAGCGCCAGCATGATCAGCGCATGCGCCGTGCCGCACTCGCCGACGGTGCCCGCAAGGTTGTCACGCACGCGAACCGGATCGATGCCGCACTTCTGCGCCAGCTGCTGGTCCAGCTTGGCAAACAGGCAGGGCAGGATGAAATGATCGATCTCGGCCGCCTTCACGCCTGTCTTCTCGAGCACGCCCCTGACCGTCTGCGGGACGATGCGCGTGTAGCCCTCATCGCGAATCCAGCGCTCTTCCCAGCTGTAGTCGAAGGCCTCGCCCTCGCCGCGGAAATGATCGATGAAGTCAACCGACGTCGAATGGCTCCCGAGGAAGCGTGCCGCCACGTCCGCGCCGGAGACAACAAACGCCGCGCCGCCATCGCCGAACTGGAACTCCTGCGTCGCACCGGCCCGCGTTGCGCGCCGGTCAGCGGCTGCCACCAGAACCTGCCCGGCCGAGCCAGCCGCCACCTTCTCGAGCGCCGCGATCAGCGCGGTCAGTCCCGCCCGCTGTGACCCGGCAATGTCGGCTGTGTGAATGCCCTCCGGCAGGCTGAGCGCAGCCGAAACAATGCCGGCGTTCTGTCGGTCGGCAAAGGGCATCGTGGTCGAGGCGAAGTAAAGCGCACCGACCTTGCCGCGGGAAGCCAATGGGTCACGGCTCTCCGGCAACGCATCGCGCGCGGCCTCGACCGCCATGGTCACGGCGTCTTCGTCCCAGTTCGCCATCGACCGCTCGCCCTTCCCAAGCCCCGCGATGGAGGGGTTGAACCAGGCATTCGCAGCCGCCATCGCCTTTCGCTGCAACCGGAGCCTCGGGATATAGGCGCCAAAGGACGAGATACCGATTGTCTGTTGAGCCATGGGCAGGATCCATCACGAAAACGCGCGGCAAGGTTCACTGCCGCGCCGACAGGGAGCAAGGGCTGACCCATTAGCAGGAAAACCCGGGACGCCTCAATCCACCCGGAAAACGGTTCTAGCGGCGAACGACCACGCAGGCCATGTCACGGTCCTGAAGCGCCTGGCAGCGACGCTGCGCCTCACTCTTCTCGACAAGGGCCGCACCAAGAAGGCGATAGACCGTACCCCGTCCCACCAGTTCGACCCGGACCACTTCACGGCTGAGCCCGTCGACGGCCCCGCGGGCGGCATCCGTGATTTTCGCCCAGCCAGCCTCAGCTTTGAGCTGCGTCTCGTAGGAACCAAGCTGCAGGTAGTACTGCGGACGAGATGACGGCTCCGGCGAAGCCGACGCGGCAGGGACCGCAGCCGCAGACCGCACGGCTGCCGACTCGACCAGACCCCCTCGCAGCCCGACCCCCGGACCAGCTGTTTCATTTCCGGTGCCCGGGCTCTGCATGATCGATGGCGTCTTGGGCACGGAGGGCGTCCAGGGCGCACCGGCATATTCGCCCGGACCGAACCCTGTCTGTCCCGGCACGATGAGCGGTCCGCCCTTGCCGTTCAGCAGTGCCTTTCGGCCCACGAGCCCCGACAGTGCGCGGTTTTCATCCAGCCGCGCGAGCTGGGTTCGCGCCTCTCCGAAATTGCCGTCGATCTGGAGCGCCCGTCGCAGGGCATCGGCGGCCTCCCGGCGCTTGCCCAACGCTTCAAGCGCCAGCCCTTGCCAGAGGAACACATATTGCGGCCGGCTATGGCCGCTGCGCAGGGCCATGTCGTAGTCCTGAACCGCTTCGGCGTTCTGGTTGAACTTCCGCCTCAGGTTGCCCCGGTTGGCATAGGCCTCGGCATAGTTCGGGTTCAGCCGGATCGATAAACCATAGTCCTTCAGGGCGGCTTCCTGCTTGTTCAGCACCTCGAAGGCCAGCCCCCGGTTGTTAAGTGTCCGGTACCGGAATTCCCGGGGCAAATCATCGTGCCAGAGGGCAATCGTGTAGTCCAGGATCGCGCGTCCGGCCTCGCCTTGCATGTAGAAAGCCATTCCGCGCCTGTGGTACGTCAGGGCGAGCTTTTCCTGGGACAGTTGCTTGCTCTGGATGGCGCGCGTGAACAAGTCGATGGCTGTGTGCGGATCTTTCGCCTCAAGGCGGGCACTTCCAGCATCGGCGTCGGCCGCACCATCCGCGAGCGCGTTGGCCGCAGTAACGAAAATCAGGATAAGCATGGCGAACGCACGAACCATGTCAGGCAGGATATAGTGATTCGGTTACATTCCCCAATATCCACGGCTAGTTGCAGTTCGCACATGGCGCAGGAAGGACATCGACGATGAACACAAATCCAGAGCGTCGCGTTCGTAAAGCTGTCTTTCCTGTCGCCGGAATGGGAACGCGCTTCCTGCCCGCAACCAAGGCCGTTCCCAAGGAGATGCTTCCCGTCGTCGACAAGCCCGTCATCCAGTACGCGGTGGAAGAGGCGCGCGCCGCCGGCATCGACCAGTTCATCTTCGTCACCGGTCGCGGCAAGCACGTGATCGAGGATCACTTCGATCATGCCTACGAACTGGAGGCGCTGCTGTCATCGCGCGACAAGCGTTCTGAACTCGAAAGCCTTATTGAAGCGCTGCCTTCCAGCGGCTCGGTCAGCTTTACCCGCCAGCAGAACCCCTTGGGTCTGGGACATGCCGTCTGGTGCGCACGCCACTTCGTGGGCAATGAACCCTTCGCGGTTCTTCTGCCGGACGAACTGCTGGTAGACCAGCCAGGCTGCCTTGAGCGGATGGTCAAGGCCTACGAGAACACGGGCGGCTGCATGCTGGCCGTGCGCGAAGTGCCGCTCGAGGAGACACGCCGCTATGGCGTGATCGATCCCGACGTCGAACGCAACGGACTGATTGGCGTGAAGGGCATCGTCGAGAAGCCCCAGCCGCATCTCGCCCCGTCGCGCCTGGCGGTCATCGGCCGCTATATCCTGCCACCCCAGGTCTTCGACGAACTCGAACGCCACGAGCGCGGCGCCGGCGGCGAGATCCAGCTGACGGACGCACTCGCGCGCCTGGTGGGCCACCAGCCGTTTCATGGTTTTCGCTTCGAGGGCCAGCGGTTCGACTGCGGCGACAAGGTGGGGTTCCTGCAGGCCAATATTGTCGTAGGTCTTTCACGCCAGGACATGGCCGGCCCGCTCCGGGAAATCCTGAAGTCTCTCAAGGTCTGAAACTCCACTGAGGTCCCAATGCGCGTCGCGATGATCGGCACCGGCTATGTCGGACTAGTTTCTGGTGCATGCTTCTCGAACTTCGGCCACGACGTCATCTGCGTCGACAAGGACGCCGCAAAGATCGAGCGCCTCCGCAAGGGCGAGATCCCGATCTTCGAGCCCGGCCTCGATCGCCTTGTGGCCGAGAACGTGGCTGCCGGGCGCCTGTCCTTCACGACCGACCTCAGGGCCGCCATGCCCGGCGCCGAGGCCGTCTTCATCGCCGTCGGCACGCCCAGCCGCCGCGGCGACGGGTTCGCCGACCTGACCTACGTCTTCGACGCGGCCGGTGAGATCGCCGAGACGCTCACCGATTATGCCGTGGTGGTCACGAAGTCGACCGTGCCGGTGGGCACGAGCCGGCGCGTCGAGGAAATCATCCGCAAGCGCAACCCCAAGGCCGCCTTCGACGTGGCGTCGAACCCGGAGTTCCTGCGCGAAGGCTCGGCGATCGAGGACTTCCAGCGACCCGATCGCGTCGTCGTCGGCACCGAGGCCGAACGCGCCCGCAGCGTCATGCGCGCGCTCTACCGGCCGCTGTTCCTGAACGACAAGACACCCTTCGTCTTCACCACGCGTGAAAGCTCGGAGCTCATCAAGTACGCCGCCAACGCCTTCCTTGCCATGAAGATTACCTTCATCAACGAGATGGCCGATCTCTGCGAGCGCGCGGGCGCCGACATTCAGGATGTGGCCAAGGGCATCGGCCTTGACGGGCGCATCGGTTCGAAGTTCCTGAACGCCGGGCCCGGCTATGGGGGATCCTGCTTTCCCAAGGACACGCTTGCCCTTGTCCGGCAGGCAACCGAATTCAACGCGCCCACGCGCCTGATCGAGGCCGTGGTTGACGTGAACGCCCTGCGCAAGAAGCGGATGGCCGACAAGATCATCGCGGCCTTCGGCGGCGTGGCCGGCAAGACCGTGGCCGTTCTCGGCGTGACCTTCAAGCCCAACACCGACGACATGCGCGACAGTCCCTCGCTCGACATCATTCCCGCCCTGCAGGCAGCGGGCGCCAGCGTGACCGCCTTCGATCCGGAAGGCATGCACGAGGCAGGCAAGCTGCTGACCGGCGTCACCTGGGCCAAGGGTACATACGACGCCATGGCCAATGCCGACGGCGTCGTGATCCTGACCGAGTGGAACCAGTTCCGCGCCCTCGACTTCGCCCGCATGAAGGCGACCCTCAGGCGCCCGCTCCTGGTGGACCTGCGCAATATCTATACGCCCCGCGAGGTTGCGGATGCCGGCTTCGAGTACCACAGTGTCGGTCGCCTGCCGCAGACCCGGACCTAGCCGATCAGGCCTGCTGCACTCAGACGCGCGATGATGCGGTCTGCCGCCGCCTCGGGTGTGAGATCGACCGTGTTGACGTGGATCTCGGCATTCTCGGGCGGCTCATAGGGTGAGTCGATCCCCGTAAAGTTCTTGATTTCACCGGCCTGAGCCCTGCGGTAAAGCCCCTTCGGGTCCCGCGCCATGCAGACCGCCAGCGGCGTGTCGACATAGACCTCCAGGAATTCGTCCCCCGCCACCAGTTCGCGCGCTGTGCGTCGTTCCGACCTGAAAGGCGAGATGAACGAGACCAGTACGATAAGTCCCGCATCCACGAACAGCTTGGCTGTCTCAGCGACACGCCGGATGTTCTCGACCCGGTCGGCATCGGTGAAGCCAAGGTCACGGTTGAGCCCGTGGCGCACATTGTCGCCGTCCAGGAGATAGGTGTGGCGCCCGGCAAGCGCCAGCTTGCGCTCGACAATATTCGCAATCGTCGACTTGCCCGATCCGGACAGGCCGGTGAACCAGAGGATCGCGGGCTTCTGTCCCTTGAGTTCGGCACGAACCTTCTTCGTCACATCAAGCGCCTGCCAGTGCACGTTTGTCGCGCGCCGCAGGCCAAACTCGATCATGCCTGCCGCGACCGTTCCATTCGTGAACCTGTCAATCAGGATGAAGCTGCCGGTATCGCGATTGTCACGGTAGCGATCAAACGCAATCGGAACCGATACGGAAAAGTTGCAAAAGCCGACCTCGTTGAGCTGCAGCGTCTTGGCAGCGAAACGCTCAAGCGTGTTCACGTCAACCTTGTGCTTCAGTTCGGTGACGGTCGCCGGCACCGTGCGCGCCCCGGTCTTCAGAAGGTACTGCCGCCCCGGCAGCAATTCATCCGCGGCCATCCACAGCAGGTGCGCCGCGAACTGATCGCTCACCTCGGGCCTTTGCGATCCGGGAACCAGCACATCACCGCGTGAAATGTCGACTTCGTCCTCAAGTGTCAGCGTCACGGCCTCCCCCGCGCCCGCCTCCTCAAGGTCACCGTCATGGGTAACGACGCGCTGCACGCGGCTGCTGCGACCCGACACCGCCACGGTGATCTCGTCACCCGCCGCTATGCGGCCGCTGGCAATCGTGCCGGCAAAACCACGGAAGTCCAGGTTCGGCCGGTTCACCCACTGCACGGGCATCCGGAATGGAAGCGCCTCGCGCCCCGACGTGACATCGACGCTGTCGAGATGGTCAAGCAGCGTCGGGCCGGCATGCCACGGCGTCGCGGTGCTGCGCGCAATGACATTGTCACCATGCCGCGCCGAGATCGGAATCGACACAAGCGAGGCAAAGTCGAGCTTGTCCGCGAAGTCCCGGAACTCCCGCTCGATGGTCTGGAAGATCTCCTGTGAATGACCAACAAGATCGATCTTGTTGATGGCGAGAACCACATGGCGGATGCGCAGCAGAGAACAGATATAGGCATGCCGGCGCGTCTGCGTCAGCACGCCCTTGCGGGCATCGACAAGGATGATCGCAAGGTCGGCCGTCGATGCCCCGGTCGCCATGTTGCGCGTGTACTGCTCGTGGCCGGGCGTGTCGGCCACGATGTACTTGCGCTTTTCGGTCGCAAAGAAGCGATAGGCCACATCGATCGTGATGCCCTGCTCGCGCTCGGCTTCCAGGCCATCGAGCAGCAGCGCAAAGTCGATGTCCTCGCCCGTGGTCCCGTGGCGTCTCGAGTCTTTCTCGAGTGATCGCAACTGGTCCTCGAAAATCAGCTTCGTGTCATAGAGCAAGCGCCCGATAAGTGTCGACTTGCCGTCATCCACGGAACCGCACGTAAGGAAGCGCAGGAACGTCTTGCGCTCGCCGGCAGACAGGAATGCCTTCAATTCAGCCGGTGTCATCAGAAATAGCCCTCGCGCTTTTTCTTTTCCATCGACGCCGCTTCGTCCCGGTCGATGACCCGGCATTGCCGCTCGGACGTCAGGGCAGTCAGCATCTCGGCAACGATCTGCGGCGTCACGGCACGTGCACCGATCGCACCCGTGAGCGGGTAGCAGCCCATTGCATCCTTGCCCATCGAAACAACATCACGGGACAGGCCTGAAGGCAACGCAGGCAGAAGATCGCGCGCCGGATGGCCCCGCGTCAACTCGAAGGACGAAAACCCAAATCGCGCCCTCCTGGACGCAAAAACCCGCCGGGGATTTCTCCCTGGCGGGTTTCTTGTTCCCAGATCTGGGTGCAGGGACAGGATTTGAACCTGTGACCTTCAGGTTATGAGCCTGACGAGCTACCGGGCTGCTCCACCCTGCGTGAGGTTCGGATGTCAGATGACAGATGTCAGATGACAGATAT